>Ga0256405_10000099_pt1 | contig 268007 bp, 232 predicted proteins | sample RumenRJG_02DNA_FD_189096 | JGI IMG/M metagenome (GOLD analysis project Ga0256405, IMG submission 189096) | Bovine rumen microbial communities from Lethbridge, Alberta, Canada - RJG_02 | ecosystem: Host-associated > Mammals > Digestive system > Stomach > Rumen | place: Canada: Alberta...
CGCCGCTCGATACAAATGTAAAGCCCACCAAAAGCCCGATGACCAGAATCACACTCAAAACCGCGTAGACTGTATTCTTGATATTCATATCATATCCTCCCGTAAATAAACATTTTCTTTACGAGATACAGTCTAACAAATTTTAAGAGTAATAAATCGGTCTTATCCAAGCCAGATGTTCATAAGTTTATAAAGAGCGTCGTAATCCTTTGCGCACATGGTCTCTTTTACAGAGTGCATTCCCAGCATCGGTACTCCGAGATCCGCCGCAGGCACGGGAAGGTAGGAAGAGATGAGGGGGCCCAGGGTCTGCCCGCCGGGTGCACCGGACTTGTTTGCCTGTCTCGAAAAAGGAATATCATACTTTTCACAAATTGCCTTAAGGATCGCTCCCATAGCAGGATCCGTAACGTATCTTTGGCTGGCGCTTGTCTTAAAAACAACGCCCTTTCCCATAAATGCCTTTGCGGTATCGTCCGCTTTCTCGGAGTAATTGGGATGAACACCGTGTGCTCCGTCTACGGAGAGGATCTTTGTCTTTGAAATATCGGAGAGCTTATTTGCGTTTGCGAAAAGCTCTGACTCGTAGATTCTGTCAATAACAGCGTTTAAGATATTTGAGTCCGCGCCCTGCTTTGTTCTGCTTCCGATCTCTTCATTGTCAAAAAGAGCGATTATGCTGATTTTAGCATCATTTTGATCTATTTCGGGATTTGCGATAAGTCCCTCGCAAAGAGCCGCTACAGAGGCTATATTGTCTATTCTCGAAGCAAGGAGAAACTCTCCGTTTACGCCGCAAATGACCGGCTCCTCACAAAGGTACAGACTAAGGTCATAATCCAGAATATCTTCTTCTTTAACCCCGAGTTTTTGAGCAACAAGGCCCGCAAAGGATTTGTTTCCCGCTTCGTCCTCCGAAACAAGGCTAAATACGGGCAAAAGCTCCTTTTGAGGATCAAGGCTTTTTGTCTCGATCTCCCTGTCCATATGGGGTGCAAGAGAGGGGATGATAAACCAGGGACTTTCAGTGTCAAACAATACTGCCTTAGGGCTGTAGGGATTTTCCGTTCTAAGGAGAACTGTTCCCGCTGCGCCAAGAGCTCTGTCAAACCATGTACGCTTAAGCATCCCGCCGTAGGGCTCTGCATTGAGTTTGTTAATTCCCGCGGATTTCATATCAGGATTGGGCTTAATGCGAAATGTGGGCGAGTCTGTATGAGCGCAGGCTATATGCATTCCGTTTTCTGCATCCGCTTTGTTTACCTTAAAAGCAAAAAGCGCCGTTGGATAAGGCGTGCAGTAATATCTGCCACCCTCTTTAAGTTCAAATTCCTTTGTAAAGTCAAGAGCCTCAAAGCCCGCCTCTTTAAGTCTCTTTGCAGCAAATTCCACTGCATGATAAGGGCTTTTAGCGGCTTTTAAATAATCGATCAGCTGAGTCATTTCATTACCTCTTATTTTAAAACTATTTGCAGTCCATTTTACCACAAACCGGGCTAAATAACTACACGTAAGGCCCTTCTTGAATAAATCTTTCATGTATGATAATCTGTAGCTGTGAGGCGCCTTTGAAGGCATTTGTATATTAACCCGTATAGGGCGTTTTTTAATTGGAGATAAGATGGAAGAAAAAATATTTTTGTCATTAATGCGCGCAAGCAACGCACATCACGATAAGGCTCGTATAGGTTTTCGCGCTTTGGGGCTCTCCGACGGTCAGCCCAAGGTTCTTTACGTACTGCGCCGCACCCCGGGAATATTCCAAAAGGATCTGGCAAAGTACTGTTCGGTTACACCTTCTACAATGGCTGTGCTTTTGTCAAAAATGGAAAACCGGGGACTGATCTTCCGCGAGGACTATATGGTATCTCCCGGCAACTACGCCAAAAAAGTATATTCCACCGACCTCGGAAATCAAAAAACGGATGAGCTGGAGCTTCTTATTCAAAACCTGGAAGAAACTACTCTAAGCGGCCTTACGGACGAAGAGGTCGAAACCCTCTTCTCCTTACTTCGTAGAATAACCGTCAACCTCGGCGGTACTCCCCCTGTGTCATTTTAGGTAAAAAAAAATCGGAACCCTGAAAACAAGGTTCCGATTATCGTCGGAGTGGCGGGATTCGAACTCGCGACCTCCGCCTCCCTAAGACGGCGCTCTAACCAAGCTGAGCCACACCCCGAAACAACAATAAGGATATTACCATACCATTATAATTAATGCAAGAACTTTTTTCAAAAATTTGTAGAAATTTTTATTTTAGATGTAAAGGTTTATATTTTTTTCACGATATACCATACGTAAAACTTTCGGATTCATGGATGATATCCGTTTAAAAGCCCGGTGTCACGGAGGATGCCCTATGGGAAATATAGCTAAAACAAATCTCCTTCCCGTCGGAAGAATAAACGATCCACATTACAATAAAAAAGCATCTCAAACTGTGCCCTCTCCTTCTCAGGGTAAGGCTGCCGTTATGCAAAAAAATGCGCAGCTAAAAAGAATGGCAAAGGATAACAGTAGCTCCATCAGTCAGACTACTGCCGATGGTAAGAAGGTTTTTTCCTCAGGCCCAAACGAATCCGTTTTAAGCTTAGGAAAAGCTTATACCGACTCTTTGCAGGCAAGCAGAGCAAAGAAGAAATCATCCTCAAACGCTGTTAAGAAACTCCAGTACAGCTTTAAAAAAGTATCATCCCAGATAGTAAGAAGCAAGACTTCAAGAGCGGCTAAATCCGCTGTCTCCGTGGCGAAGCGAGAAGTACTTAGGTTAAAACGCCTTAAAGGGAGCGGGGAATACGAAGCCGAGGAGATAGATGCAGCTTTAACCCATGCCAAATCCATGGAGCGTATAGCAAGAAAGAAAGCTGCCCACTTAGAGCAGGAAGAAATGATACAGGTAACGGACGACGGAACCGGTACCATGTCTTTAAAGGATGCTTTGGAAGCGGAAAGAAATAAAGAATTAGACACAGAAGGCGAGATGCAGGGTGAAGATCCCGGCTCTGCCGATGAACTCTCTTACGAGGAAGTAATGGGAGATGCCACATATCAGTCAGACCCGTATTTGGAAGAAACCTATGAATTCTCCGAAGATTCTGAATATCTTACGGAAGCTATGAGCGATTTTACAAATGAGATTTCAGCACAGATGGAGGAGTTTGCCGCCAAAATGAGCGAAGAAATGGCAGCCCTTATGAGCGAGATCTCTATGGAAATGCAGGAGCTGATGGAAACTTTCGATCTTATGGAAGAGCTGTCCGCACCTGTTGGAAAAATGAACGCCGCCGACTTCAAAATGCTTAAGATAAAGCACCGCGGCGATGAGATGAAAGAAATTGCCAAGGCTGACAAAGAATATCTTAAGGCGATATTCAAACATCAGTCAGAGGCAGGAAAATCAGCGATCAGTACGGTCCCGGCATCTCAAAGTTTCACTCCCCGGGCAGATTCGTCCGCAAAGGGTGTCGCTTTATCCGGAGCAGCCGCATCCGGCTCAGCGGGCTTTATCTCGATGCCGCACACTTCTATGCCTCAGGCTCCGCTTCCCGCCGCCCCCTCCGTTTCCGTTTCGGAAGGAATGAATATAGATATTTCTCTATAAAACAGATAAAACTCTTTTCTCCTAATGACGCCGGCTGTGACTGCTTAAGATGCGCAGTCACAGCTTCTCGCGTCAACACTTACCACTTTACGTTCATCCAGATATCCGAGGGCATTTAATCCTTCCCGTATCACCTTGTTCCACTCTGCCCCGGAAAGCTCAAGTGTGCTTTCGTCATCAAAGCTGATGGTGCAGGCCATCTCATCACAAGTCGCAGTTCCGCAGGCTATGCGGTACATATTCTTTCTGCTTATGGCCCCTATGTCCTCGAGGGTATTGATCATACGATAAACTGTAGCGCTTCCTATAGTCTTGTCCACCTTAGAAGCCTTGTAAAAAATCTCCTTACAACTGGAGCAATCCTCCTCAAGTATTATATCAAGAAGCATCAGGCGCTGTTTCGTTATGCGACATCCCCTGTCTCTAAGCCTTTGCACAATTATATCTTTTTGCAGATTCGTAACCATTCGAGCCATCTTGTTAGTCCTTTCTAACCCGTTTGTAAATTGAAAACCCACCTTTAAGTGAGTTTTCGAAATAAACCTATTCAGCATGCCTCCAAAGCGAATAATCGCAAAATCCGCTAAGGGGCCGTCAAAGCTTACCAGCTGAGCACTTCGTTTCCTTCCTCGGTAACAAGGACCATGATCTCCCACTGCGCCGAAGGCATTCCGTCCGCTGTGGTAACCTCCCAGCCGTTTTCCTTATTGGTCTTAATCTTTTCTTTGCCCATATTAACCATCGGTTCGATAGTGAAGATCATACCTGGAACAAGGAGCATATCCGTTCCTGCTTTTGTATGATATCCCACCCATGGATCTTCGTGGAATTCAAGTCCTACGCCGTGTCCTCCGATCTCCCTTACAACAGTATATCCTCTGTCGTAACAGTAGTCGTGTACTGCCTGACCCATATCTCCCAAGAAGCCCCAGGGCTTAACCTGTTTTAATCCTTCGTAAACGGACTCTCTTGTAACTTCGACAAGCTTCCTCTTCTCCTCGCTGACGTTTCCGATACAGTACATTCTCGAAGAGTCAGAGAAATATCCGTCAAGGATTGTTGAGCAGTCAATATTTACAATATCTCCGTCCTTAAGATAGACTCCCTTATGGGGGAATCCGTGACAAACCTGCTCATTTACCGAAGTACATACGCTGTAGGGATATCCTTCATAATTAAGGGGTGCGGGAATAGCTCCGGCACCGTATGTGATCTCGTTTACGATGTCATTGATCTTAGAAAGCTCCATTCCCTCGCAAACTTCCTTATCGAGGGTGTCGAGGATCTTTACATTGATCTTTGCACTTTCCTTGATCTTTTCAATCTGCTCCGGAGTCTTGATTATCTCATGATCCGGAACATATGCTCCCTGAAGAGCAAACTTTTTTATCTTAGCATCAAATGCTTCATGACACTGTTTATATTTTTTTCCGCTTCCGCACCAGCAGGGATCGTTTCTTCCTATCTTTACCATATCTTCCTCTGTTAAATCTAAAGCAATTCTACATGATAGTCGTTATCAATAACGCTATTGGTTAGTTTATACTAACATAATTCAAATGTCAATATATACTTGAAAATTGTGGCATAAAAGTTATAATAATACTATATGTTGTGGTTGTAGGAGCTTTTATGTATTATGGAGTGATCAAGAAAAATGATATAGCAAACGGGCCTGGGGTCCGTGTAAATCTCTTTGTCAGCGGCTGTACCCATAAGTGCGAGGAGTGCTTTAACGCAGACACCTGGGATTTTCATTACGGCTTCGAATATACCGAGAAACAGACCGCCGAGATTTTAGAAGCTCTTAAGCCTGATTACGTTGCCGGGATGACCTTCCTTGGGGGCGAGCCTATGGAGCCCGCCAACAGAGGGACTGTGCTTGATCTTTCAAAACAGATAAAAGCTCTTTACCCTTATAAAACCATCTGGATCTACAGCGGTTATCTCGCCGAAGAGCTCCTTACAAGAGCCGGAATCTGGACTGCCGACAGGGTTCCTGCTTACGAACAGGTTCCGAGGAACAGAGTTTTGGCTGATTACAGCCCTGCTGCCGACGCCGAAGGCCTTGCCGAACTCCTCAAACTGACTGATGTCCTTGTAGACGGAGAATTCGATAAAAATAAAAAGAACCTCCGACTTAAATTCAGAGGCTCCGAAAACCAGCGTATCATCGATATGAAAGAAACTATAAAACAGGGGCAGATCGTCCTCGCAGACTATAAAGACCGGGCATAAAATGACACAGGGGGACGGGGTTGGGGGTTCATTGTCAGAATATTCTGACAATGAACCCCCAACCCCGTCCCCCTGTGTCATTTTTTAATTTCTTTAGAGCAAGCAACAAGAGCGGCGTCTATTACAGCGTCCATATCATAGTACTTATATTCGCCCAGTCTTCCGCCGAAGAGCACGTTACTTTCAGCCTCAGCAAGTTTTTTATATTTAAGGTAAAGATCCTGATTCTTCTCGTCATTTATAGGATAATAGGGTTCTTCCCCTTGCTTCCATTCGTATGAATACTCTTTTGAAACAACTGTTTTGGGTATGTCTCGCCCTAAATCATCCTTTCCAAATTCAAACCATTTATGCTCGATAATGCGCGTGAAAGGAGTCTCTCTATCGGTATAATTAACGACAGCATTCCCCTGGAAATCGGGAATATCAAGAACCTCGGTTTCAAACCTTACGCTCCTGTACTCAAGAGCTCCAAGCTTGTATCCAAAGTAAGCATCAATAGGACCTGTGTAAACAACCTTCGAAGCAACGGAATCAAGTTCAGCCTTATCATCTAAATAATCGGTATTTAACCTTACCTCGATTCCATCAAGAAGATTCTCAACAAGCTTTGTATATCCGCCCTTTGGAATTCCCTGATAGAGAGCATTGAAATAATTGTTGTCAAAGGTAAACCTTACAGGAAGTCTTTTTATAATGAATGCCGGAAGGTCCTTGCAATCCCTCCCCCACTGTTTCTCGGTATAGCCCTTAATCAGTTTTTCAAAGATATCGCGGCCGACAAGGGATATGGCCTGCTCTTCAAGATTTTTGGGTTCAGTTATCCCGGCTTCTTTCCGCTGGGCGGAAATCTTAGCGGCAGCTTCTTCCGAAGTAGTGACTCCCCACATCTTATTAAAGGTATACATATTAAAGGGAAGAGGATAAATCTCGCCCTTATAATTAGCTACAGGTGAATTAATAAAACAATTAAAGCGGGCAAACCTGTTTACGTATTCCCATACCCGTTGGTTATTTGTATGAAAAATATGAGCTCCGTATTTGTGAACGTGGATACCATAGGTATCTTCAGTAAAAACATTTCCGGCAATGTGCTCTCTCTTATCTATCACAAGGACGCTCTTACCTGCATCTGCCATCTCCCGGGCAAAAACCGCACCGTATAATCCTGCTCCGATAATCAAATAATCATACTTCATAACTTTATCCTTGGTCGGGGTGGTTGCTTTTTTGTTTGCAATCTTAGCATCTGTACCCTCCCATGCAAAGCCCGCTGCTGCCGCAGCAGAGGTTAAGCACAAGGTTTGCTATACAGATTCTTGTACAGATTTTTGAGGCTGAGCTCTGGGTGTATCCATAGCTGGTCTGCCTCTGTGAGTACCAGGCCCCACCGTTTTGAAGCTGTTCAAGGAGCTGTCTGTACTCGAAATTATTGGGCTCCATAGCACTTGCCATACGGGCGTGTTCCAGAGCTGCGACTGCGTTTCCGAGGCCCGCGCTTGCCAGAGCGCTGTAGTAAAACCATCTGGCGTTTCTTTGCTCCGTTTCCATACCGTCGAGTGTATTTCTCGCCTCTTTATAGTAGCCGCTCCGAATATAATTTCCGGCGGCCCGGATCCTTGGATCTTCCTCGTAACCGGTTTCAGATCCGCGATAAGCATTTCGATAGCCGTATTCAAAACCGCCCCTGTAAGTACTACCACCATAGGAGCTGTTGCTGTACCCGCTGTTTCCATAAGCGCTACCCCCGTAGCTTCCGGAATAGCCTTCCGTACGTTCCTTCATAATCTGCTGATAAGCGCTCTGGATCTGTTTAAATTTTTCCTCAGCCTGTGCCTTATTGGGATTATTAACATTCGCATCCGGATGGTATCTGCGGCTTAAAGATCTGTATGCTTTTTTTATCTCTTCTTCCGTAGCGCTCCTGGAAACGCCAAGAACCTGATAGGGATCCATCTTTATACCTTACCTGTCGTTTTATAAAACATTGATTACTCTTTTGCTATAGCAGCGCTTTTATTCTTTTCCCGCTTTGCTCTTATTGCTTCGAATTTCCCCCAGACACCCGAATACAGGATATTTCTAAGTATTTCGGCGTTTTCTATTATCGGGAGCATCTCAAAGTTTTTACAGCATTCGGACATCATCATCGTAAGCACAACCCTGATCTCTTCATCAAATTCAGGGTTACCGAATTTTTCCTTAAAAGGATTGTATTTATTTCTCTTTATATCCCGCTCTACATCATCGTAGGCATCAAGTATATAGATAAACTTTCCGAGGTAAAACCCCAGCTTACCCATTATATCAGACCATTCGTCCTTACTGCGAACAAGAATATCAGCCATTATATTTCCGAAAAGTCCGGAAATCAGATCGACGTCTCTGCACTCCGCTTTTTCCAAAGAAGATATCTTGCAAAGATTATCCTTTATACGGTTTTCCTTTTCCCGATATAGCCTTCTTTTTTTACGGCTAACTTTACGGAGAATACATCCAAAGCAGGCCTTAAGCGCGTTTTTGTCGTCGTTCCAGTCATCCTCACATTTATAAAGCGAAAGCATTACATTCATATCCGCAACGTAATCCACAACCGGGCTGCAGATATATTCATGTCTCTCGAAGGGATGAGCGATGCAGACGCATTTTTTAACGGCCATATCCGGTTCGTAAAGCCCCGACAAAAGCAAAGCCGCAAAAGTCATGTCATAGCTGAGCGTAACCTGGCCAAGCACGCCAAAGCGCCTTAAAAGACTCTGGCACACGCCACAGTAATAGGCGTGGTAGACGTCAAACTCTTTAAACTTCATCTCTGCTTTATTTATAGTAATATAACCAAACATATAAGGCTCCGAAAAAGCTTCAGCTCTTTCTAATAAACTGCTCGCCGCACTTACGGCATCTTATCTCTATCTTTCCCCTGCCTCTCGGAACGCGCAATTTCTGTCCGCACTTAGGACACTTAAAGACTTTGTACTTTCTTCCTTCAGTAAAGGAATACTTGATCTTTCCAAAGAATTTTCTTAACCAAAGGGTATGGTTAACGAACCAAAGGTTCTCCTTATATCTCGCAGATCTGTTTTTGCTGAACATTCTGAAATACTCGTATCCAATGATAGCTATTGAGAGCAGATACAGATACGGCACGGTAAAAAGAGAAACAATGAATATGATCATCGCCACCGTTATCAAAAACAGTCCCAGCTGATCCTGACCGTATCGCCCGTACATAACGCGCTGCAACCAGTTTCTGAATCTATTCATAAAAAACACCTCCAATTCGCATAAGATAAATTTAGACGAATCGGAGGTAAATCGCAATTAAATAAGTATAAACTTTTATAAAATTTCAAATAAATTCGCAGAAATATAAAACTATTTCACTCATGTAATCTGTGGACCATTCTAAAAGCTGTCTCGTACTGATTGATAAGAGGCGTATTATGTGCAAAAAATACTATTCCGTCCGTTGTCGCGACTATCTCTTCACGCACAGAGCCGTCGAAGGTATCAAGTATCTCCGCCATCTTTTCCCCGTACCTTACGTACTCGCCGCATTTTACAACCGGTTTAAAAAGCCCGGCACGTCCCGCGTAGACATCCGTAAGATCCTCTTCCTTGAGGACATGACTTATGTAGCCCGAGTGGCACTCATACTTGATGATGCCCATTCTCGTAAGGAATCTTAAAACGGCAGAGATAGCACTTTTGGTACATACGTCGTCAAGCTGTTCTTTTGCCTTTGTATAGATATTAAAAGCGCAGTTTTCTTCGGTCTGCATATTGTAATTAAGTGTCGCCGTATCCGTAGGTACAGGCTTTTTGACAACTACGTAGGGCAGTCCGAAGAGATTTGCAAGGGAAACATTTTGATATCCCGTCTCTATCATTCTTACATGGGGTACGCATTCCGCTCTCTCGTAAAAAGAGGTAAACTGGATGGCGTATGTATACTCTTTAATCTTCTCGAAAAGTCCGCCGGTAAGCCTGCTTATGGGCTCACCGTAATTATTTCCGGGAAAGTACGCATTGATATCAAGGTTCTTTACGCCGAAAAAGTCTTTGGCAAGATTAAATCCGTAGAAATTAACCGACGGTATGACCATGATCTGTTTATCCGCAGCTATAACCCCACCCTTTTCAAGTTCCGTAAGCTTTTTTACAAGCTGGCTGCAGATGTAGAGCTGCTGGTATTCATTGCCTCTTGAAGGTCCGATGATACAAGCGGTCTTTTCTCCGGAGCCGAAGACATAGCCCTTAACGGCCATATCTTCCCTGTATGTAGATTTAAAATCATATAAATCAACTATTTGCATATATTCTCCAAAATCCTAAAACGCCCCTGTAAGTATTCTCGCAAGAAGGTCTCCTTCGCTTACAACGGGGTAAATACGCTGTGTAAACAAAAGGCCGGAGCTTGCCGAAACAATATCCATTATCTTCTCACCTGCAAAGGGATCCAAAAGTTCTCCGATAACTTCACCCGCCTTAACGAAATGGTTATGCTCCTTAAGAGGGATGAAAATACCCGCCTTTTCGCTTCTGATAAATTCGACGGAGCCATCCGAGCTCATAGCCGGAAGCTGTGTTCTCGGCCTCGTACCGACCCACATGCCGAGCTCACACATTATATTGAAGATACCGTCAACTATCTGATCACCGTATGGCTTGTTTATCTGATGTCCCTGGCCCATTTCGATTACCATGGTCGGTACTCCCAGTACGTTAAGGGAGTGGGCAAGGGTGGATTCATGTACCGTAGCGGTAGCGTTGGTCCAGATCATATCAGCATTTGTAAGCTTTGCAAACTGGATCAGATTTGCAGCAAACTCCTCGCTGAGCCTGACCTGTGGAATCTCTCTTACAAAGATATCGCTGGCATGTATATCAAGGCAAAGATCCGAACCCAAAATGCTCTCAACGACTCCGCTTGCAACTCTCTCTATAAGGTTTCCGTCTGCACTTCCCGGGAAAGTACGGTTCATATCGAGGTTAAAGAGGGGATTATTTTTACTTGCCATATCGATTCCGAAGGGATTAAGGGCCGGATAGATATCTACAATACCCATCAGGTTCTCCGGTTCCAAGGCGATACGCCTTGCCACTTCGTAGCAGATATACTGGCCCTCGAGCTCATCACCGTGGGTTCCGCTTACTATTGAAATCCTTCCCGGTGAATTGATCTCCGAGCAGGGCATTATTCTGTTTCTGTAGATGCGAAGCTTCTCCCCCACGGGAAGCTCGTATTCAAATACTGTTTCTTTCATAGATTACCTCTCCCGCTACTACGGGCCCAGCGCAAAAACTAATAAAGCAGGAGAAGAACTCCTGCTTGTTTCAGCTTTATAAATACAGATAGGATTAATTCTCGGATTTATCCTCAACCCCTAAGGTGCTGAGAATATAAATAAACTGCTTATCAATCATATCCGCAGAAATTCCGATGGTAAGGGACATGATCTTTAATCCCTCGAGTACAAGCATAATATTGGCAGCCGCCTCCGCAGGGCTGTCACAGACAAGCTCTCCTTCAGAAGCTCCAACCTCTATAACCCTCTGTAGGATCTTAAGAGCGGAGTCGAAATCCTTTTTATAAGAATCTTCCTTTTTGTCGGGTCTGTCCTGGAAATAGAACTCAAAGGTTGCCTTAATAAGAGAATTTCTCTTGCGAAGGATCTCCTTTTTTTGCTCCACAAGGAAAAGAACAAGGATTTCCGCAGCTGTAGAATCCTCCGTTACCTTGCCGTTGAAAATATCTTCACTTTCCTGCTCTTTACGCAGTATTTCAAGGAAAAGAGATCTGGTACTGTCAAAATATAAATACAATCCGCCACGGCTGATCTGGCATGCGTCCACGATGTCCTTCATAGTAACATCTTTATAGCCTCTCTGCGCAAATACCTCGCGTGCCTTGTCTATGATATATTGCTTTTTTCTGACTGATTTGTCACCCATTACGGACAATCCCCTTCAATAAATATTTACTTGAGATTTCTCTCAGCATTCCATTCTGTAACTATCTGCAGCATCTTTGATACACAAAGATAAAAGATTCTCTCCGAAGCTCCCTGGCTCCAAAGTACGGCTCTCGTACGACCGCCGAGGACGTAATTGGAAAGGATGCCGCAAAGCACATCCCAGCTTTTGTAATCGGCGCTTTCGATCAGCCTTCTTTCATCTTCGGGACTCTTTATGGACTTTCTCGTATAGATATACATATAGTTTCTGTCCATAAAAGCCGATGCTGTCGCTTCTTTTATAAACGACATCAGTGTCGAATCATATACAGGTACTGCCAAAGCGTTGGGACTGTCAAGTCCGTTTCCTCTGTATATGCTGGATGCGGTCTTCTCCGTAGCCTGTTCAAGCCAGGGAAGATAACGCACAAGAGGCTCCAGCTCCTTGCGGTATTCCGCCATTTTTTCTCTCATGTATTCGGTATCGTTTTCCTGCATATTTATTTCCTTCCGATAGCCGTCCTAATACCATAATAACACTAAAAGTGACACAAGTGTTATCATTTTATCATATAATGTTACAAAAGTATATATATTTTGTTAACGGTTTTTTCTATGTTTTGTTAACGTTTTTTACTATGACTCCTCAGCAATGATGTCAGCTACGTATACACCACTGGCGGATGCGTGTGAAAGGGAGTGGGTAACTCCGCTTCCGTCTCCGATAATAAAGAGTCCGGGATAGTTGCACTCGAGACGCTCGTTAAGCTTAACCTCCATATTGTAGAACTTGACTTCCACGCCATAGAGAAGAGTGTCGTCGTTGGCAGTACCGGGAGCGATACGATCAAGGGCGTAGATCATCTCGATTATACCGTCAAGGATTCTCTTGGGAAGGACAAGGCTGAGGTCACCGGGAGTAGCCGCAAGTGTGGGCTGTATTGTTCCCTCGTCGATACGCTTCTGGTTACTTCTTCTTCCTCTCTCAAGGTCGCCGAAACGCTGTACGATTACGCCGCCTCCGAGCATATTTGAAAGTCTTGCGATGGACTCGCCGTATCCGTTTGAATCCTTAAAGGGCTCTGAGAAATGCTTAGCCACAAGAAGAGCAAAGTTTGTGTTGTTGGTCTTCTTGGAAGGATCCTCGAAGCTGTGTCCGTTAACGGTAACGATTCCGTTTGTATTCTCGTTTACGACGATTCCGTTGGGGTTCATACAGAAGGTTCTTACGGAATCCTCAAACTTGGCTGTTCTGTATACGATCTTTGACTCGTAGAGCTTGTCCGTAAGGTGGGAGAAAATCTCCGCAGGGATCTCTACTCTGACACCGATATCTACACGGTTTGAGCTGGTGGGGATTCCCATCTTCTTACAAACGCTCTCCATCCACTTCGATCCGCTTCGTCCTACTGATACGATACATTTTTTACACTCTGCGAATTCGCCGTCGCCGTAGATAACCTTATATCCGCCATCTGTCTGCTCGATGTCGCTGACAGGAGTCTTAAACTTAAAATCAACCTTGTCCTTTAACTCATCATAGAGCTTTCCGAGAACAATATAATTGATATCGGTTCCGAGATGTCTTACGGATGCGTCAAGAAGAGTAAGCTTATTTTGCATACAGAGCTTCTTAAACTCGCTGCCTGCGGTGGAGAACATATGGGTATTCTCGCCGCCGTGGGATACGTTGATCTCATCAACATAATTCATAAGTTCAAGAGCTTTTTGCTTACCGATATACTCGTGAAGAGTTCCGCCGAAGTCGTTGGTAATATTGTACTTACCGTCGGAAAAAGCTCCGGCGCCTCCGAATCCGTTCATAATAGCGCAAGTCTTGCACTTTATACAGGATTTAACCTTATCTCCGTCTATAGGGCAATGACGCTCTTCAAGGGGGTAGCCTGTCTCAAATACCGCAACCTTGAGATTTGGTGCCTTTTTTGTGAGCTCGTATGCGGAGAAGATACCTCCGGGGCCCGCTCCGATTATTATAACGTCATATTTCATACTGATAACTCCTTACATTAGTTTTCTTCAAATTTTTAACGGCTCTCAAGGGCCTGTCTGATGTCTTCTTTCATTGCAATAACAGCGGCTCTTGATGCATCCGCATATCCGCTCTCGCCGTAGGAAGCGTATGCCTCCTGCTGATAAGCGGCGATGATTCCTCTTGAGGAATTGATGATGGCTCCGAGTCCATCCTCGTTAAAGAAATGAACAAGGTCGGCGCCCTTTCCGCCCTGGGCTCCGTATCCGGGAACGAGGATAAAGGATTTAGGCATAACCTTTCTTAAAAGCTTTCCCTGCTCGGGATAGGTAGCTCCCACAACCGCTCCGACGTAGCTGTAAGAATCTCCCATAAGCTCTTCGCCCCACTGTGCCACCTTCTCGCCTACAAGCTCGTAAAGAGGCTTTCCGTCGCAGATACGGTCCTGGAACTCTCCGCTGGAAGGATTTGATGTCTTTACAAGAACGAAGATTCCCTTTTTCTCCTCGGCACAAACCTTGATAAAGGGCTTAACACCGTCGGATCCAAGGTAGGGATTAACGGTAACGAAATCCTCGTCAAATCCGTAGAAGCTGTTTTTTCCAACGGAAACCTTTCCCACATGTCCTACGGCATAGGCCTCGGATGTGGATCCGATGTCGCCTCGTTTGATATCTCCGATGACAACAAGTCCCTTCTCCTTGCAGTAATCTACCGTCTTTTTAAAAACCATAAGACCGGGGATTCCAAACTGCTCATACATAGCGATCTGGGGCTTTACCGCGGGAACGAGGTCGCAGATTGCATCAACTATCCCTTTATTGTACTGCCAGATAGCTTCCGCCGCTCCCTCTAAGGTCTCTCCGAATTCTGCAAATGCCTTTTTCTGTATATATTCAGGTACAAATTTCATCATAGGATCAAGTCCTACTACGATAGGTGCCTGGGTTTTTTCGATTTTTGAAATAAGCTTGTTTATCATATTGATTCCTTTAATCTGTGTGTCTGTATTTGCCGGAATACCGGTCTATCTTGTCATAAGAAATGTCTGTTCTCTTAAGGCTTCCTCGTCATTGGGATAACCTGTAAGATATGCGCTCATAAGAGCCTGGGCCTTTTTGAATTCTCCGAGATACTCGTAAGCCACGATCTCGTTGAAGCTAAGGCTTTTCATACAGCTCGCATCACCGGTCTGCATGCCCGCCTGAATATTTTCAAGCGCTCCCTCGTAGTCCCCCATAGCCATCTTGCAAAGAGCAAGCTGGTTATACACCGGCGCGGATTTAGGGTTGCGCGCCAGGTAGCTTTCATAAACATTAGAAGCGTAATTGTACTCTCCCACAGCCTCGTAGGCCTTGCCGAGATACAAAGAGCTCTCCGCGTCGGAACCGTCCGCGCTTCTTGCTTCCTCCAAGGAAACAGCGGCGGTTTGGTATTCACCGAGATAGTAATATATCTTTCCCTCGTTTTTGGCGGTAAGGTTCTTGCCACCCCTTTCAAGCGCAGCGCGAAGATACTCTTCGCCGGCCTGCCTGTATCCGCTCTCCGAGAGGGCTCCGTAGATATTGATAATCATCTCTATATCTCCCGGTGCCATGCCCACTGCCTTGTCGAAATCATCTACCGCAAGAGTATAGGCATCCTGCTTAAGTCTGACTTTTCCGCGAAGATAGTAGGCTGTAGGGTCATCTCTTAAATCGATTATGGAGGAGTAGGCCTTTTCGGCGTTTTCATACTCTTCCAGCCCGATATAAGCATCAGCCAGATAGTAATTGATATCAAAATCAACATCAGCCAGCAGTCCGTCGGATAACCTCAGGGACTCCAGGAAAGCGTCTCTGGCCTCCTCGTAGTACGTTTGTCCGAGATAGGCGATACCTCTTCCTCTTTCGATAAGCCTTAAGTTCTCTCCGGCCTCCTGTGCCTCGTCAAAAAGAGCCAGCGCATCACTGTACTGCAATGCGCTGATCTGCTGCATTCCCTCTTCAGTTTTTGAATTAACTCCGCCGCAGCCCGTAAGAGCAAGGCACAGGGCCGCAGCAAGAGTAAAAAGTACAGATTTTTTCATAAGCTGAATGCGAAAAAAGAATTATAACTGTGAAGTGCAGTGAGGGCAGCGGGTAGCTTCGATATTGATCTCGCTGCGGCAGTAAGGGCAGATCTTGGTTGTAGGTGCAGGTGCTTCCTCGTCAGCTTTCTTTTTCTCAGCAAGCTTCTTAACAGCGTTGATTCCCTTGATGAGGAAGAAAAGAGCTACTGCAGTGATGAGGAAAGAAATAACCGCAGAAATAAAGTTTCCAAATGCAAATACAGGATACTCTACGTTTAATCCCATATTTCTCATAAGGGTAACCCAAGGAAGTTTAACAGCGAGATTCATTCCGTCAAATCCGAATCCGCCGAAGATAGTGTTGATAAAAGGATTGAGAATATCATTTACAAGTGAATTGACAATTGCGGTGAAGGCTCCGCCGATGATGATACCGACTGCCATATCAAGGACATTGCCTCTTGTGATAAACTCTTTAAACTCCTTAAAAATACCCGTTTTCTTTCCGCTCATTTTAATAACCTCCCATACGAATATGAATTCATTTTGACTATCCTTCAAAAACCCGATAGCCTTTATAATTCTATCAATTTTCCGTACCTGTATCAAGGGTTTTTGTTAAAAATAAACCACAAAAAGCGAATTTCCCCTTGACCTTTCGGGCAAGTTTGAAGTATTTTGTTTAAAGCAATATTTTATGAGGGGAAAACATGAAAAGACCACTGTTTTATTTGTGTCTTTTTATCGTGATCATAATCGGGAGTCTGAATATTTTCGGTGTTTTTTCTAAAGAAAAAAGCCCTCTGCTTTCCGGCAGGGACTTCGGTCTGCTTAATATAAGCGCGCAAATCACGGATAAAGACGAATACTCTTATACTCTTAAATGTATTTCGGTATTGGGGGATACCGGGACTATTTTTGATGCCTTTAAAGGCAAAAAGCTAAAGCTTCCCTTCTCCGAAACCGTCCGTGACGATCTTTATATAGGTCAAAGCATTGTACTGACCGGAAAATTTAAAGCGTATGACCGAGCTTCTAATCCCGGTGAATTTGACAAAAGAAAATACTATCTTGAAAAGGATATATACGGAAAAATAACCGGCGGTGATATCAAAAAGGTCTCCGGAAAAAAGAGTTTTATTCGCGGAAATCTGTATGAATTAAGGCTTGTTCTAAAGAAAAGGATCTACAGCGTCTTTCCCGAAAAGGAGGCTTCCGTTCTATGCGACCTTACCGTCGGAGATAAAGCGGGCGTTCTACCCGAGATCAAGGATCTCTATACCCGAAACGGTATAGCTCATATTCTTTCAATCTCAAATCTGCACATATCCATATTGGGGCTCGGACTTTACGAGGCCCTTAAAAGACTGGGTGCGAAAGTACCCGCAGCTGCCGCCGGCACGGCATTTTTTCTTGTTTTCTATGCCTTCCTTAGTGGCATGAGCATCCCCGCCTTAAGATCTGTTTTGATGTTTCTCATCGCGCTTTTGGGAGACGTCCTTAAAAGAACACCCGATAAGCTGACTTCACTCGCACTTGTAGCCGTTATTATGCTGATTCCGGACCCGGCGGATCTTTTTTCCTGCGGATTTTTACTCTCCTTCGGCTCGGTTTGCGGAATCATCCTTTTGTATCCCGCTCTAAAGCTTTGCGCAAAAGACATAGAAAGCCTCATTCCCTACTCTTTATGGCTTAGAAAGGATTCTCGCGTAAAAAGATTTTTAGATTTTATCTGTCAGTCCCTTTTGATCTCTCTTTCCATCAGCCTTACCACGCTGCCGGTTATGCTGTATTATTTCTTCGAAGTTCCCATCTACAGCATACTTTTGAATCTGTTTATAGTTCCTCTCTTATCTGCCCTTTTGATCAGCGCATTTCTCGCTATGATCATCCCCGGCGGCGGCTTTCTCGGGACTATAGCCTATCTGGTACTTAAGTTTTATGAATTTATCTGCGGTGTATTCGATAAGCTTCCCGGCAGGAGCTGGAATCCGGGGCGGGAAAACATACTATCCATTGTCATTTATTACTTTGTCTGGCTTCTCGTCATTTTGTACCCAAAATTGCGAAATGACAAAATTTTAGATAAAAAGCTAAAAGGCAGGGCGAAAAGATATTTTAAGTTTGTCCCCGCTTTAGCCTTTTTGCTTCCCTTAATAATGGCTTACCCAAGGCTCAGGCCCAATACGCTTATAATGCTTGATGTAGGGCAGGGGGATTCTTTTATATATCTGTCCGATGCCCGAGAAGTCTTCACCTTTGACGGAGGATCCTCTTCCTACAAAGAGGTGGGAAAAAATGTCATTAAGCCGGCCCTTAAGTATTACGGCCTTTCAGATATAAAGGCAGCCTTTATATCTCACCCTGACGAGGACCATTTTAACGGGATCTCGGAAATAGTTAAAAATCGGGACGCCTGGGGGATTGATGTAAAAAGCCTTGTACTTCCCTACCCTGTAAAAGAAAATCCCGGAGAGGTACAAGGCCTTATAGAAAGCTGCTCGAAAGCATCTTATAAAAAGAATATTCCGGTCGCTTATATTTCTTTGGGAGATGAGTTTGAAAGCGGGCGAAATAAATTTACCTGCCTTCACCCTGACAAGGATAAAGAGCTTACTTCAACTAATGAATTTTCGGAGTGTTTCTACGTCAGTATCTCAGACAAGGTCAGTCTCATACTTACAGGAGATGTAGAAGGAGACGGGGAAATTCGGTTCAAAGAAAGTCTCAGGGCCTACCTTTCAGAAAGCGGGGCCAATTTTTCGGATAAGATTACAATCCTAAAAGTAGCCCACCACGGCTCAAAGTACTCAACAAGTGAGGAGTTTTTAAACCTTGCGGATCCGGATATAGCCCTTATAAGCGCCGGTCGCGGAAACCTATACGGTCATCCCCACAAAGAGCTGACAAAGAGGCTCGAAGAGCGAGGAATAAGTATCCTTGGAACGCGAGAAAACGGAGCAGTCACCATAAAGGTGCTGCCCCGCAGAATTGTCATTGACTCAATTTTTTAAGCACGTTCACCGCTCTTTGCAAAATTGTGTATCCAGTCGGCCCTGAAATAGTATATGAGAAATACTATTGCACTTGCGCTCCAGGTAAGGGGATAAGCCCAGAAAATAACATTAACAACAGGGATTATCCGAACTATGATCGTGATGTATGTAATACGTAACAGACACCAGCTTGAGAGCATAACGATCATCGGAACCTTCGTTTTTCCCGCTCCCCTTAAGATTCCCGCAAGACAGTGGTTCAAGGCGAGGAGGCAGTAAAAGAGGCTCTCCGTCCTTGCCTGTCTTGTTCCTACAGCAATTACCTCGGCCTCGTTTGAAAACATCCGAAGGAGGATCGGCGCCAGCAAAAATACAAGTACGCCTATAAGTTCGGCGCAGGAGACACTGATAATACTTCCGATCCTTGCGCCCTTTTTAACTCTGTCGTACTGGCCCGCGCCAAGGTTCTGGCTGACAAATGTGGTAAGAGCCATTGACATGCAGGTGATGGGCAAAAATACAAAGCCTTCCAGCTTAAAGTAGCTTCCGCAGCCTGCCATGGCAACATCTCCAAAGGAGTTGATATTTGACTGAACCACAACGTTTCCGATGGCGATGACGCTGTTTTGAATACCCGTTGGAAATCCGATCTTTAATTCCTTACTCAAGGTTTCTCTGTCTATCTTAAGCTTCCTAATATAGATTCTGTGGGGTCCGTCTACCCTTGTAAGGCGGATAAAAGCAAGAAGGGCGCTGACAAACTGCGCGATGATGGTAGCCGCAGCGGCACCTCCGATCCCGAATCCAAGGAATTTGACAAACAAAATATCAAGAACCGTATTGATAACCGTACTGACTATAAGATAGTACAGGGGATGCTTTGAATCGCCTACAGCCTGGAATACGCCACAGCAAGCGTTATACATGACATTTCCAAGTCCGCCGAGGAAGTATATCCTGAAATATAAAACGGAGCTGGGCATAACGTTTTCCGGAGTCCCCATCCATCCAAGGATGACAGGGGTTGCGAAAAATCCCACAACCGTAAGAGCTACGCCCATTATAAGGGCAAAGGTGATACCGGTATGGGTCGCTGTACTGACGCCTTCAAAGTCCTTGGCGCCGTATCTTTTGCCGATTATAACGCCGCCTCCCATAAAGAGTCCGGTTATAAATCCCACCATTAAAAAGATAAGGCTTCCCGCTGTACTGACGGCGGCAAGCGCTTCTTTTCCGAGTACATTTCCAACTACCACAGAGTCAACAACGTTGTAAAGCTGCTGCAAGAGCTGACCCACAAAGAGAGGTATTGCAAATGTAATAAGTTTTTTGGTAATAGAGCCTTCTGTCATAATTGTTATTCCTTTTTATTCTAGACAACATTACTATTTTACGCCTAAAATAAAACTTTGCAATAACAATATATTTCACAGATGACCCCCCAACTCCGTCCCCGGGTGTCATTATGATCAGCCCGCGGCAAGTTTTTTCAGTTCATTGATATACAGGTTTCCAAAGTCACTTATTATGTGATTTTTCTTTGTGATATAACCTATGGTTAGCGTATCTTCCTCCTTGAGCTTGATCGAAACAAATACATCCTTTACAGCTATAGAGTCTGTCATTCCGCCGGTTCCGATGGCAAAGCCTCCCAGCATAGTCAGCACCTCACAGGAAGTCGCCCTGTCCCCGGTTTTTATGACCTTTTTAAAATGATACCCGGACAAAGCCTCCTCAGAAAGGTAAAACTCGCTATCCCCCGTCTGGTCAAAAATAACGCAGGGGTAATCCTGTAATTGCTCAATAGAAAGCTCCTTTTCTCCGGAAAGGGGATGGTTCTTACTGAGATAAACGTATGTTGAGCAAACCTTTAAAGGATAAAAATCAAGATCATACCCCCTCAGTAGCTTACTGATGATATTCTTGTTGCTTTCAGCATAAGAAAGCACACCTATCTCGCTTTTATAGTCCCGCACATTTTGGAGAACTTCTTCGGTCTTTGTCTCCTTGATAAGGTAAGAAAAGGCATCAGAGCTTCTTTTTTTGATAGAATTGACAAAGGCGTGAACCGCAAAGACATAATGCTGCATAGATATGGAGTAGTAATCCTTCTCAGGATCGAGCTTTAAGTATTTATGCTCCACTATCTCATACTGGCCAACAGCCTGTTTCGCCGATTCGAGGAACTCTCTTCCCGCCGCTGTAAGACTTATGCCTTTATTCGTACGTTCAAAAATCTTTATTCCAAGCTCTTCCTCGAGATCCCTTACCGAGGCCGATAAAGCAGGCTGTGAGACGTATAGCTTACCCGCAGCTTCCCTCATAGAAGACGACATTGAAATAACCACTATATACTTAAGCTGTAAGATTGTCATATCATGCCCTCTGAGTAAAGTGAATTTATTCTTACCACACTATAATAACAAGATGAGAATAATCCTCAAAATACTCAGTTTCTATAGCTTGCGATAGGAAGGGATTATACTGATTGAAAAGCATACCCTATATCAAATGCTTTTCTGTTTTCCTCGTGCGCCCTTGGCATGATCTCAGTAAGAGCACTGACTGCCGAATCATAATCTATGAGTCCGTCTAACTCACCCGATGAAGGTGAGCTCCTTTATTTAGCCCTTTCTGATGATATCCACAATCTCTCCAATATACATATCATGAGGAGCCTGTCCTTCGTACTTTGCCTTTGCAACATCCTCCGGCATATTCGCCACATCAAGTTGCTGCTTAAAAAGCTTTTTACAAACAAGCGTAACCTCAGCTTCCTTAAAGGACATAGAATCACCCGCCATAATCGGTGTAAGGCCTGATTCACTCATCTTGTCCATATCCCGTCCGGACTTCGATCCGAGTATGCCAAGAGCCTTCCTGCACTCTTCAGGGTAGAAGCTTACCGTAAAATAACCATTGGAGTCCATAAAGTCATGCGTATATCTGGATGTCCTAACATAAACAGTTGCAACAGGCTTGCCCCATAATGTTCCTAGTCCGCCCCAGCTTATCGTCATAGTATTGAAGCTGTCTTCAGTACCTGCTGTAAGCAGCGCCCACTTCTTATCAAATACGTTCAATATGTCAGTTGTAAATTCCATCGTTGTCCTCCCGGTATTCTTGTTTCATTACATTTACCTCTCACAAGTGCAATCCTCCCCAACCAGATGAACTACTCTATAATCATGGCCGGTTGCAGGCACAAACTTACCTATAACATCCTGCGTCTTAAGTTTAAGGCTTGAAGTATTCATACACGGATGGCACCCGAAATACTCCTCCTTCAGGACGTCCTCATCAATCAGAAGAGTAACATTTTTATCCGTATCATTCATTAGGCCCATTATGCTTGCTGATCCGGGTTCAATATCCAGATACTTCACCATATCCTCACCATCAGCAAACGATAGTCTCGCGGATCCTATCTGCGCCGAAAGCTCTTTGGTTTTAAACTTCTTATCTCCTGGCCTTCCGTTAAAAACGTCCATTAAAATACCTCGTATTATATAGTCATACCAATTCTTTACCTTTTCTATAGGAATAGGGTATCATTGTTTGTTGTTCTCAAGAACCTGTTTGATTATCGTATCGTCATAAGTCGTAGACAGATCATCGATAACATCGGGAAGAATATCGTTTCTCTCAAGGAAATCGTATGTGGTCTGGAGATTCTCTATATCCTCATCTGTGAAACCGAGGCTTAACTCCATTGATCCGTTTCCGAGGATCACATTCTCAAGATCATCCTCAAGCTCAAGGAATTTTGCGGTAAGTATGTCTCCCTCTTCAACATTTCCGTCATAATACCACTCGATAGCCTTGTATAAAGCCTCTACGAATTTATATGAGATTTCAGGATATTTATCAAGAAACTCTTTCTCAAATAAGAGGTATGCAAAGTTTGGATGTTTGCTTAAATCTTCAAGTACACGATATGCCTTGTTCTCTTCATCGTTTTCCTTTGTATAAGCAAGACTTCCGTTTACCGCCGCATCAATCTCCCCATTTTCAAAGGCAGCAACTATAGCCGAATAATCTCTGATGTTAACAAGATTTACATCCTCTTCCTTCAGCCCATAGTCCTCAAGTATCAGTCCCAGATTCTTTTGACCAGCGGTTCCGATTCCTACAGCTATGGTTTTTCCCTTTAGATCTGCAATTGAATTATATTCGGAATCGTACTTTACGATAATGCCTGTTCCTTCAGTGTTTCTTACGATTCTTGAAACGATCACACCGTTATTTCCGTTTGCCTGACCGGAGATGCAGGGCTGATCTCCAAGACCATGTGCAACATCAAGTTCACCTGCAAGAAGAGCCTCGTTGATGGCAGGACCTGCACCGGTAAATCCATAGTACTCAATGGTTACATTATCATCTTTAAATGCCTCATCAAAGAATCCTTTTTCCTTTGCTACCGCAAGAGCTACTTCATAAGGTGAGCTGTAGTGATATCCTACCCTGATAACAACCTGCTCTGAATTTGCATTCGCCTTACTTTCGTCGGAATTATTAATTTCAGAATTATAAGCGTACTCTTTTGACTCAGTGTTAACTTCCGCTGAAGCTCCGACCTCTTTGTTTCCGCATCCGATCAGTACAGCTGAAACAGCAACTGTTAATAATGCCAGAATTTTTTTCATAATCTCTTATCCTCCTTTTATTCACCCTTGGCAATTTTGTCTATGTGGAAGTAAAGAGGATGTTCCTTCTTTTGTTCTTCCCTTCTGACTGTGTAGGTTTCATTTTTTTCAAGTTCCGGTTCTATATAGTAGATAGCTGCAAGATCGTTCTCAGGATCCTTAGCAATTACCTCCTTGTATGCCTCCTCAAACTCATGTCCATGTATAACTGCTTTTACCGGCACTCCCTTCACCTGATAGCTTTTTTTCTCAGCTGTGATCACATTGATTGCAACCGTCTGGTTAAACCAAAGACTATAGGTAAGATTTTTGTTACTCTGAGCGCTTTCAAGAAGTTCAAGAACTCTTATTTTCCCGTCCTCTGTTACTCTGATACTTCCCTTTGCAACTACATTTACCGTTCCGAATCTGTCCTTGGAAGCAATAACCTTTATAGAGGTCGGATTGTTTATGGCATCTACAATTTCCTGTGATAACTTTATTGACATTGTTCATCTCTCCTATCAATTAATCTATGCGTGACAGATCTGAATTGGGATGGTTTCCGCATCTTCTGTAGTCATCTGTATAAACGTGTAAGCCGTTCTTTCTCCTTGCATCGGCAAGGCCCTGTGCCAGCCTTACATAATACTCAAGTGAAGGAACCTTCTGGTGAACAAAGGCCGATCCGGGTCTTGTCTGCCATACTATTTCCGCAAAAGTAACACCATGCTCAGCAATATCATTTGCCTCTGCAAGAACTGCTTCAAGGGCTTCGTCCTCCGATTTAAAGCCGTTAGGCTGAGCAAGTTCGACACCGCCTACAAGTCCGCAGGTAACATTTCCTCTTCCAAAGACTTCAACTGAATCAAATAGTCTCTTTTTCCAACCCTGATATGTTACAAACTCAGCTTTTCCGGGGCAGATCCACTTAAACAGTTCCTCGTTTAAAACTTCAAGATCTGTTGTATATGTAGTCTGAGGAGTCTCCTTGTAAAGTCTCTCCAACTGTTTTTTGCTAAAGGCACTGGCAACCATCTTGATAGGAAATTTAGGATATTTAGCTTCGTCTACCGCTCTGTTTGCCGCCTGTAATACCTTTATATAATGGTCAACTTCATCATCAAACAATTCTTCTCCGGTTAAAACCGAACCGGAAACAACGTGAAGCTGTGAGAATCTTCCCTTCTGCTTAAGAGCTTCTTTAAATGTCTCATAAACATCCTGATAGAACTCCTCAGTTCTCGTGCATCCGGTTGTTTTTCCGTTACCGAGAGCGTTTGCCTGCCATGAGCAATACTTACATCCGTTACCGGGCTTATCCCAAAAGTGGCAAAGATCGCCTACGTCAATGGTTATTCTCTGAGGTCTTGCTGTCGCAATCTTTCTCATGGGTGTTCCGTTACTGGTCTTCTTGTCCCAGAAATCGGGCTTTTCCCAATATGTGATCTCCTCAAGCTGTTCTCCCTGATCAAATAAAAACAGCTTTCCGTCAACAACATCTATTACATAAGGATCTCTGTGAGTAAACTTTGTTACCTCCTGATGATCGGTGCTGCAAGAAACAGTACCGTCGCGGTAAGTAATACCCATCGGCACATCTACCTCGCGCTCATTTTCGGTTCCGGCTCCGATCTTTTGTTTTGATGTCTGGTGAACAGATAGATCCACCTTATCAAAGGCAGCCTGCGTATAGGAAACTCCTCTTCTGTCCACATCGATCTTCAGCGCTATCAGCGGCGGAAACTCCGGATACTTTGCTATCACCTCCTTTAGGCTAAGTTCATTCTCTCTCCAATTGTCGCTCATTATTATGTCTCCCTTCTAAGTGATCTTAGGCAATTAAATGTAATACTCAACATCAATATCTGTTTCCTCGAAGAATTCTTTAAAAATCTTCTTTTTTACATAAACAAAATTAGAACTGCTTCTGTCTCGCGGCCTTGAATCTTTCACTTCGACAATTCTTTTGATCTCTCCCGGTCTGCTTGATAAAACTACTATCTTGTCACTTAAGAAAATTGCTTCATCAATATCGTGAGTTACCAGTATCATGGTCTTTTTCTTCTTTTTCCAGATTTCAAGAATCTCATTTTGCATGTTGATCCTTGTCAGCGCATCCAAAGCTCCGAAGGGTTCATCCAAAAGCAGAATATCCGGATCCGCCACAAGAGCCCTTGCTATGGAAACTCTTTGCTGCATTCCTCCGGACAACTGCCTTGGGTATGCCTTTTCAAATCCCTTTAGTCCAACAAGCTCGATCAGTCTTTCAACCTGTTCTTTGCGTTCCGCTTTTGATAATGCTTTTGTGATTCCGAATTCGATGTTTTCAAATACCGTAAACCATGGTAAAAGCCGGGCTTCCTGAAAAGCTATTCCTATTCTTGTAGCAGAATTTCCATTCTTGCCTTCGGCTACCACTATCTCACCACCGGTTATTGAATGCAGTCCTATTATCATTTTCAAAAGTGTACTTTTTCCGCATCCGCTCGCACCGACAATACTTACAAACTCACCGTCTTTAATGTCAAGATTTATATCCTTTAGTATCTGTAAAGTATTGCCCTCTATGGTAAACTCCTTATTTACTTTTTTAATCTGTAAAATATTATCTCTCTCGTCTTTCAAAGTTTACCTCCGCTAGCTTTTGGGCTCCGTGTTCCACTTAAGAAGCCTTTTTTCAATCCTTCTTACAGCAAGGTCGATCAAAAGTCCTATTACGCCTATGATTATTACTCCCACAAAAACTTCACCGGGTTTTGCCGTTTCTCTTGCATATGTGATCATAAATCCGACTCCCCTGGTGGCTGCGATCATCTCTGCCGCCACCACACAGGACCACGCGGCTCCGATTCCAAGCCTGATACCGGTAAATATTGAAGGTATCGCTCCCGGTAAGATAACCTTGGTAAGAACTGTGATCTTGTTTTTGTTCAGTACCTTTGTTACTTCTAAAAGCTTAGTATCAACCGACTTTATTCCAGATATTGTATTTAATAGAACCGGCCAAAACGAACCAAGGGCAATAACAAATACTTTTGTTATTTCTCCTATTCCAAACCACAGAATAAAGATGGGTATCCATGCTATCATGGGAACCGGCCTTAAGAGATTGACAAGTGAACTTAGGAATTTATGAAGAAAGGGCGATAACCCCATTAAAATTCCAAGTATAAGGCCAAGCCCGGCTCCGATAGCAAAGCCGATCAAAACTCGCTCAAAGCTTGCTCCTAAATGACTGGGCAGTTTTCCGCTCGCCGTGATCTTGATCCCGGTTTCAACAACTTTCTTTACAGAAGGTAAAACCGACTTGTTCATCCACCCGTTGTCAGCAGCCAATTGCCAGATTAAAAGTAAAATAAGCGGTGCAAGGATTCCGATTATAAATTCAATTATTCTCTTTGCGGGTTTCCCGACATACTTTTTTACCAAATATAAGCACCTCTCCTCTTTTAGTGTTTTTCTAAAGCAATCCTTTTATCTCGCTGACCTTGTCCAAGCGTTCCCAGCTAAGGTCGATGTCGGTTCTTCCAAAATGTCCGTAAGCCGCTGTTTTCTTGTAAATAGGCTTTCTTAGATCAAGTGCGTCAATGATAGCAGCAGGACGTAGATCAAATACCTTTTCAATTACTTCTTCGATCTTTTCATCACTGTACTTTCCTGTTCCGAAGGTTTCTACGGATATTGATACAGGTTTTGCAACTCCTATCGCATATGCAAGTTCTACCTCGATCTTGTCAGCAGCTCCCGCAGCCACCAGGTTTTTAGCAACCCATCTTGCAGCGTATGCTGCAGATCTGTCAACCTTTGTGGGGTCCTTTCCTGAAAATGCTCCGCCTCCGTGTCTTCCCGTTCCGCCATATGTATCAACAATGATCTTTCTTCCTGTAAGTCCCGAATCACCCTGTGGTCCTCCGATAACAAATCTTCCTGTGGGATTTACGTAGTAAATCGTCTCGTCATCTAAAAGCTCCGCAGGGATAACCGGCTTAATTACGAACTCGATAATATCTCTTCTTATTCTGTCAAGGGAAACTTCTTCTGAGTGCTGAGTTGAAATAACAATTGTGTGTACTCTCTTTACAGTCTTTCCATCGTCTCCGAATTCTACAGTAACCTGGCTCTTTCCATCCGGACGAAGATAGGGAAGCGTTCCCTCTTTTCTTACCCTTGCAAGCTGTCTTGTAAGTCTGTGTGCAAATGAAATTGCGGGGGGAAGATATTCCGGAGTCTCATTGGTTGCGTATCCAAAGATGATACCCTGATCGCCGGCACCTGTTCCGTAGTCCTTTGTCTCTCCCTCTACCTTTGATTCAAACGCCTTATCTACACCAAGTGCGATGTCTGCTGACTGTTCATCGATTGAAGTAAGTACAGCAATTGATCTTGCGTTATAACCGTCTACGTTATTGACATAGCCGATTTCCTCGATGGTATCTCTTGCAATCTTCGCAATGTCTACATAAGCCTTTGTAGTGATCTCTCCAACGATAAGAGCGATTCCTGTAGCTACGGTGGTTTCAGCGGCTACTCTTGAATAGGGATCCTGCTCGAGGAGAGCATCCAAGATGGCATCCGAAATCTGATCCGCGATCTTGTCGGGGTGCCCTTCCGTAACTGATTCTGATGTAAATAACTTTCCCATTTTCCTTTACCTTTCTTTTCCGGCGTTTTTCTCTCGCCTTATTTAATCGTTTTTAAGATACTATCATTAGGACGCTATCCTGAAAATTACGTAAGCTTTATTGTTAGTGATAAAAATTACTTATTAATGCCCCCGTGGACAGAAAAACCCGCTGCAAAAAATGCAGCGGGTTTGTTATTTCAGTTTAGTTTTGCTATTTGTTAAATGCTTTAAAGAAATCTTCTTTTGAAGAGTATGTATTTCCGTTCCACTCAATTTCGCAAAGGTTTTCAGCGTTCAGCGCAATAGGACCGACTAACTGCAAAGAATCAGGAAGCTTCAACTTTTTAAGTTTGCTATCATTTGCGAAAGCAATCGCACCTACTGTGAGTACCCCCTCCGGTACCGTAACCTCTTCGTAGTCTCCGCAGTGGCCATAGATAGCTTTAAACTGAGAAGGGATAGTAAAACTGTTCCCTTCACCTGAAAGGCTGTTCAATCCAACTACGGGAACACGCTCTCCTCCAAGTTCAACCACAAGAGGCAGCATATCGTTTTCAAACATCATCGCGGAAGCATAATGATTTCCGTTTTTATCCTGGCAAAGATAATAATAATTGTACTTATCGTCCATATATGAGTTTTCGCCATCAGATCCTACCAAAGAATCCTCTGTCTCCGGGAAATCCCAATTGATCCCCTCTGTCAAAGCCAAGAACTCCGCTTCTTCCTCTGAAACAAAGATTTCAGTATTTTCTGCATTCTCCGCCTGCTCTTTAGTTTCATTTTCCTCTGCAGATTCGAGCTGCTCCTGCAGTTCCTCTTGCAATTCGGCTTCTTCTAATTTAGCTATTCCCTCTTCAACCTCTTTTTCTGAGATAATGTCCTTAGGTGCGTTCGCAGCGCAAGCTGACAGGGAAAGGGCAGTCCCTAAAAGGATAATTAACAGTTTTCTTTTCATAATCGTACTCCTTGTATTACTATTGATTCGATAAAGCTATGCCTTTCTCGAATTCTTCCAAAGCATTATATCCTTAATCCCTTATCATGTACACCCCTATTTCAATATCTTTATTCCCCCCGATTATGACCCCCCGGGACGGGGTTGGGGTGTCACAATGACACAGGGGGACGGGGTTGGGGGGTCATTTTTAGCAATATTTACGCAGTTTGAGGAATGATACGCGTATTAATTTGAGGTACTTTTGGGTATATTCAGATTATGAGAAGCCCGTAAATCGGGGAAATAAGCACTATCTAATAACAAGGAGGCTGTATGCAGAAAAACAGGATTATTTACGTTGATATTAACGCTTCCAAAGAGGGAAACGGAAGCAAGGAGATGCCCTTTAAGCATATTAATGATGCGGCAAAGGTTGCAAAGCCGGGGGATGAGGTTATCGTTGCTCCCGGAGTTTACAGAGAGTATGTCTGCCCTGTAAATGCCGGACTCGAAGATGCAAGAATCACATATCGCTCAGAAAAGCCCCTGGGGGCTGTAATAACCGGTGCCGAAGAGGTCAAGACCTGGAAGAAGTACAAAAAGGACGTTTGGACCGCAAGGATCAACAATTCAATCTTCGGATCCTACAATCCTTATAAGGAGTACGTTTACGGCGACTGGTACTTCGCTCCGAGAATCCGCCACACCGGCTGCGTATTCTTAAACAACCTCGCAATGTACGAGACCGCATCCCTTGAGGAGTGTATCAAAGCCGAGGCCGATGAATACGCCTGGAACGCCGAGGAATCAAGATTTAAATGGTACACAGAGCAGGATGGCGACGAGACCGTTCTCTACGCAAACTTCAGAGGCGCTGACCCCAACAAGGAAAATGTCGAAGTTACGGTAAGAAGAAACTGCTTCATGCCTGATAAAAATTATGTAAACTATATAACAGTAAGCGGCTTTAATATCAATAAGGCAGCTCCTACCTGGGCTCCTCCCGCCGCATACCAGGACGGTATGGTCGGACCTCATTGGTCAAAGGGATGGATCATCGAGGACTGCGAGATCTACGGAAGCCGTTGCTGCGGTATCTCCCTCGGAAAGTATTATGACCCCGAAAACAATATGTACTTTACCGAGAAATACGTTAAAAGCCCTACTCAGATGGAGCGCGACGCTGTCTGCAGAGGCCAGTATCACGGATGGACAAAGGAGCGCATCGGAAGCCATATCATCCGCCGCTGCAATGTACACCACTGCGAACAGACCGGTATCGTCGGACGTATGGGAGGAGTCTTCTCAACCATCGAGGACTGCCATATCCACCACATCTGCAACTCTTCACAGCTTGCGGGTGCTGAAACCGCTGGTATCAAGCTTCATGCCGCTATCGACGTTACGATCCGCAGGAACCATATCCACGACTGTATCGAAGGAGTCTGGCTTGACTGGGAAGCGCAGGGTGCGAGAATTACCCAGAACCTCTTCCACAATAACCAGAGACCCGAGGGCGTAAAGATAAGAGACGGCATCATGTTCAACACCGATATCTTTATCGAGGTAGGACACGGACCCACACTTATCGACAATAACCTCCTTCTTTCAAAGGTATCAATCACTATCCCCAGCGAAGGAATCGGCGTTGTTAATAACCTGATCCTGGGCTCCTTCAGCCTTATAAACTCCGGCGTTGACAGCGTTGTTAACGGACAGCGCGAGCCCAGATACACTCCCTACCACATCCGCCACAGGACAGAGGTAGCGGGCTTTATGACGATCCTCCACGGTGACGACCGCATCTACAACAATGTATTTGTACAGAACTATAAGATAGAGGACAAGAAGAAAACTCCTCAGGACAATGATTACGAAGCAGCAGGAACAAAATGCTTCGATATCTTCCCGACTTACGAGGAGTGGTATGCACCTTTTGCAGACGGAAAGCTCCCGGATATGGGTGCTCTCGCAAATGCGCACTTCGGTCATCTGCCTGTATGGGTAAAGGGAAATGCTTACTTTAACGGTGCAAATGTCTGCAAACACGAGAAAGTTAAGCTTGTTGATAAAAAGAATAGAGTAACCGTGGAACTTGTAGAAAAGGACGGAAGCTATAGCCTTAAGACTAATCTTCTCCCTCTTCTTAAGGATTTCAAGAACGGTATCATTACTAGCGACACCTTAGGATGCGCCTTCCAGCCCGAGCAAAGATTCGAGAATCCCGATGGAACCGCCATTACCTTTGACTCCGACTACTTCGGAAACCACAGAGGAATCGAAGCGATCCCCGGTCCCTTTGCGGATGAAAAAGCCGCTAAAAAAGTGCTTAGCAGGTTTTAAATCGGCGCAGGCTAACAGACTTCTATAAATATGCTGCTGTCACGGCGTCCGTCGTCTACTATGATACGGACGCCTTCTTCTATGTATGCAAAGCCTTCGGATGCCTTGTATTCCACCGTTTTCCCGAACTGCTTAGTCGCGATCCGTATGTTTTCACCGAAAAAGTACGCTCCCTCGCCTATAAGAAAAGCGAAGGAAATGCCTTCTTTTGATGCTTTTTGCAAACAAAAGTCAAAGTCCTTTGTTTTAAGTATTCTGTCAAAAACAAACTCAGGGTCCGTTTTCGCGGGCCCTGAGTATTTACTAACGATACTTAAACTTACGTTTTGAAACCATGCCCCCATATCTTTTAAAGCTTCCTTTGCAGCACTCTCCTCGCCTTTGGCTACTGCCGCCAGGGCGATAGGTACGCCGTTTGCTTTAATCCTTGCCTGTTGTAAAAGAAGCGCTGAGCCTTCTTTTATCTGATCTGTGATATAATCCATTTTCTCCCCCGGTTTAAACTAATGTATTTTTAATTGTATAGTATTAAATGTTTCTCTTTCAGATTTTTCATAGCCTTATATTTTTCTCAAATACAACGCCTCTGTCTTTTCTTTCCTTAATCGCTCTGTAAGCTTCCTTTTCCATCTTTTTATAGCTTCCGGGCGTACAGCTTGCGATCTCGACCATACGCTTTGTTACTCCGTACATATCCGGGATACGCTGCGCTTTATCAAGGATCGTGCAGTCCTCTATAAGAAGCTCTAAGCTATAGCTGAGTCCCTCGTCAAAATCCTGCAGCGGTAAAAACTTATCCGCCGCTCCCTCCGAAAGTGGGTTGATACCCGTAAGAAGATAATGGAAAAACCTGCCAAATGCATATACATCCGAGAAAAGTCCGGCCTCCTCGGAAAACTGCTCAGGTGCGGAGGCTCCTACAGTGCCGCTAACAGAATCCGCCGCATCCCTAAGATAGCAGGCGGACCCGAGATCCAAAAGTCTTACATCCCCTTCAGGAGTAAGGACCATATTCTCGGCCTTAAGGTCTCTGAAAACTATGGGATTGTCCTTGGTCTGGAGCCAGCCGAGTCCGTCGGCAACCGTAAGCGCCATCTTCATCGCCTCGCTTTGGGCAAATCCCTTTCTCCTTGTAAGGACGTCGCTTAAGTTCTCTCCGAAGATGTACTCCATGATGATAAAGTACTCACCATCGGACTCGCCCGCCTCTATAAAGCCGGGAAAAAGAGGATGATCAGCTTCCTGTAAAAGCGTCGTTTCCATCTCCCAGACTTTTTTCTCTTTTATAACCTTGAGAGCCGCGTACTCTCCGGTTTCTTTGTTCTTTATCCGATAGACAGTTCCGAAGCTGCCCTCTCCCACCTTAACGGGAGTCTCGTATTTTGCTGAAAAATCCATTAAAATTCCTCTTGATCAAATGATCATTTTACAAAAAAGATGTTTCTTATATCGTTGAAGAAAACAAGGACGATAAGTACGATAAAGAAAACCACTCCGATGAAATTAACCAGAGCCTCTTTATCCCTCGGTACAGGCTTTCCTCTGATTATCTCAATAAGTATAAACATCAGCCTGCCGCCATCGAGAGCAGGGATAGGCAGGAGATTCAGGATTCCGAGATTGATGGTAAGCATTAATGCGATGTTTAGCATATTTACCACAACCGTCGAAAATCCGTACTCTTTTGTCTGTTCATAGGTCTTACCTACAACGTTTACCGCTATGCCGACAGGGCCCGAAATATCGCTTGTTTTGACCTTACCCCTTATCAGCATAAAGAGGCTTCCGTAGGTCATCTTGAAATTGTATCTGACCTCATACCAGGTGTACTTAAGGGCATCCGCTCCTTTAAGGGTTACAAAGTCCGAGTTCATAATACCGATAAGGTATCTGCCTTCCTCACTGTCATAAACAGGAGTAAGAGTAGTCTTATATTTTTCCCCGTCTCTCATATACTCGACATCAACATCCCCACCGTTATAAAGAGCGTTGAAAAGGATGATGTCATCGTAGAGGTATATCTTTTGTTCGTTAAGAGAAAGGATTCTGTCCCCATCCTCGAGACCGGCCGCCTGTGCTGCGCCTCCCTCTGTTACCTGAGTAGCAACAGGCTCTCTTATAGCTATGAGATTTACCATTATAAAGGCAATGATAAATCCAAGGATAATATTAAAAGCGGGACCTGCCAATGTTACCGCAAGCCTTTTCCAGACACCGGCCTCTAAGAATGATCCGCCGTACTTACCCTCCGGATTTTCTATGCCGGAATTGCCTTCCTTTTTTTCGCCTTCAGCAACGTCATCCTGGCCCTCAAAAACGCAGGCGCCTCCCAGTGGAAGGAGCTTTATGGAGTACTTTGTACCGCCCTTAGTCCAGTGAATGATCGTAGGTCCAAATCCTACAAAGAACTCCACAACATGTATCCCGTTGGCTCTCGCGATAATAAAATGCCCGAATTCATGGGACACAACTACCACAGAAAAAATAAGCAAAAACCAAAAGATGCTGACGAGAGTATTTAACATACTTCGGATACCTCCCTCTCGGCCTCAAGTATCTGCTCTACTGAGGGATTATCTATTACAGTGTGGGCATCCATTGCCTTCTCTATGATATCGTAAATATCCAAAAATCCGATCTTTTTGTCAAGGAATCTGGCAACCGCAAGCTCGTTGGCCGCGTTAAATACAGTAGGCATGCTTCCGCCTTCAGCTGCCGCCCTAAGAGCGAGGGCAAGGCCTCTAAACACTTCGGGATCGGGCTTTTCGAAGGTCATATTCTTAACCGCAAAAAGATCAAGCTTGTTTCCGGTCATAGGAAGTCTGTTGGGATAGAAAAGAGCGTACTGTATCGGAAGTTTCATATCCGGCACGCCCATCTGGCCTATAACAGCTCCGTCCTCAAATTCCACAGCAGAGTGTAAGATACTCTGGGGATGCACAACAACCTGTATCTTCGAAACCGGGACATCAAAAAGCCATCCGGCCTCCATTACCTCAAGTCCTTTATTTACAAGGCTTGCAGAGTCGATAGTAATCTTTCTTCCCATCGACCAATTGGGATGCTTTAAGGCATCCTCAACCGTCTTTGTACGGAGCTGCTCTGTAGTCATATTTCTGAAAGGCCCGCCACTGGCGGTAAGAAGTATCTTAGAAATCTTATTGCCCTTTTCCCCGTGGAGAGACTGGAAAATAGCGGAATGCTCGCTGTCAACGGGAAGTATCTTAACTCCCTTTTTCGCTGCGAGGGGCATGATTATATGCCCTGCGCAAACAAGAGTCTCCTTGTTGGCAAGGGCTATATCTTTACCGGCTTCTATAGCTGCGATAGTCGGTCTTATACCGATCATTCCCACAACAGCCGTAAGGACGATATCTGCCTCAGCTAAAGTTGCGGCCTCTATAAGTCCGTCCATTCCCGATAGGATCTTTACGGGTAAATCCTTTACTCTTTCCTTAAGATCCTTTGCCGCTTCCTCGGACCACATAACAGCCAAAGAAGGACCAAACTTTCTTATCTGCTTTTCCATAAGAGTAACATTGCTGCCTGCGCAAAGGGCAAGGACAGAAAGATACTCTCTGTAACTGTCTACTACTTCAAGGGTCTGGGTACCGATAGAACCGGTAGAGCCCAAAACAACTATCTTTTTTTTCTCCATACAAAAATCCCTATATTCAAGACAATGCCCTTAGGCCTATCATCTTGTCGAACTTTCCTGTTACCTAAAAAAGATTTGTCGCCCCCACCAGGGAGCGACATCCTTAAAACTCATACTAAAAATTGTTTAAAATCAGTAAAAGTGAAAGAACATATATAGCAGGTGCAGTGGAGATCATAGAGTCAAACCTGTCCATGATTCCGCCATGTCCGGGTATAAGCTTCGCGTAATCTTTAAATCCTTTGTTACGCTTGATCCCGGATGCAACCAAATCCCCCAGCATTCCTATAAGTCCGCCTACCATACTGATGGCAGCGAGTATAAGATAAAAATATTGAATCTCGATTCCCATCTTCGCAAGACCGGGCATAACGTAGAAGTATCCATAAACACCTCCGATAATCCCGCTTGCAAGGATTCCTCCGATACATCCGGCCAATGATTTATTGGGGGATAAAACGGGGAAGATCTTTCTCTTTCCAAATGCACTTCCAATAAGGTATGCAAAGGTATCGCATCCCCAGGAGCCGATAAGTATCATCCAGATAAGATACTTTCCGTAGGGCTCTGACTGTCTCGTCATATAGATAAATGAAAGCATTACGGGGCAGTAAAGGAAAGAAAAGCTGATGTCTGCGATCCTTCCGATCTCAACTTTCGGGAAGCTGAAAACATAGACAAAAAGGATAGCAATTACAAAGCAGACAACCACCATGAACTGGTAAACAGGTTCATGGAAAAATACCATTACGCCGTAATAAACTACTATTGTGACAAGTCCGATAATGTCGAGAAAATCAATCTTTTTCTTAGCCGGCAGAGGCACTCTCTCTCCGCCCGGAACAACGCTTTTGCAGGCAAATGCCTTAGAAAGCTCCCAGAATCCGATACAGGAGATAACAAGTAAAACTCCCGCGAGTGCATAGCCTCCGAATATGAAAAGCGCAACAATGCCCGCAAGCATTGTGATAGCACTGATCGATCTTGTAATAAATTTACGCATTAAGTCCTCCGAAACGGGTTTTACTTTAATCCGCCGAAACGGCGCTCTCTGTGGTTGTAGGCATCAATAGCCTTTTCAAGCTCCGCTTCATTAAAGTCGGGCCATGCCACATCAGTAAAATAAAACTCGGTATATGCAAGTTGCCAAAGAAGGAAATTGGAAATCCTCTGCTCTCCGCATGTACGTATAAGAAGATCAGGATCAGGAATCCCGGCGGTATCAAGCGCTCCCGCAACCGCCTCTTCCGTAATCTCTTCAGGCTTCATCTCCCCCGCAAGAACTTTTGCAGATAATTTGGAAACAGCGCGTCTTATCTCATCTCTTCCGCCATAGTTGATGGCTATCTGGAAATGAAGTCCGGTGTTTGCCGCTGTTTCGCGCTCAAGATCCTCGATACTCTTAACGATATCGGGATCAAGTCTCGATCTGTCACCAATGACCTGTATGTGAACATTATTCTTTGCCGCCTTTCGCAGGCTTCCCACCATATATTTACGGAGAAGTCCCATAAGAGCGGTAACTTCATCTCCCGGTCTGTTCCAGTTTTCCGTGGAAAAGGCGTAAACCGTAAAGTATTTGATACCGGCCTTATCGACAATTGTAAGCATGTCCTCCACAACCTGTGCTCCGCGGACATGTCCTGCGTTACGAGGCAAACCTTTTGCCTTCGCCCAGCGTCCGTTGCCGTCCAGAATAACAGCCACGTGACGTGGAATTTTTCTCTCATCAGGCATTATACTGTCATTAACTCCTTGGTCTTGACCTCTACAAGAGCATCAATATCCTTAACATACTTATCTGTAATCTTCTGAAGTTCATCCTCAAGAGACTTGATCTCATCTTCAGAAACTTCACCCTTGCCAAGCTTCTTAAATGCATCATTGCCGTCGCGGCGTACATTTCTTACCGCAACCTTTGCATCCTCAGCCTTTTTCTTAATATCCTTAACAAGCTCCTTACGACGATCCTCGGTAAGCTCAGGGAATACAAGTCTGATAACATTACCGTCATTGGTAGGATTGATTCCGATATCGGATGTAAGGATTGCCTTTTCGATGTCCTTTAAAAGGCTCTTCTCCCAGGGCGCGATCTGAATGATCCTTGCCTCGGGAACAGTAACGTTTCCTACCTGCTGAATAGGGGTAGGGGTTCCGTAATAATCAACACGAAGCTTGTCGAGGACATGTGGATTTGCTCTTCCCGCACGGATAGCGGCGAAGTCAGCCTCAAGATGCTCGATGGCTTTAGTCATTTTTTCGTCGTAGCTTTTAATTCTTTCGTCCATTATATTAAGTCTCCTATGACATTACACGGTAACCTTGGTTCCGTGGAATTCTCCTTTAAGCGTATTTACGATGCTGTTTTCCTCATTAAGTCCGAACACCCACATAGGCATATGGTTGTCTCTTGCAAGGATTGAAGCGGTCATGTCAACAACCTGAAGGTTCTTTGCGATAACCTCGTCGATCGATACCTCATCGTACTTAACAGCGGCGGGATTCTTTGCAGGGTCTGAATCGTATACTCCGTCGATTGACTTGGCAAGGAGTATAACATCCGCATCTACCTCAATCGCACGAAGTACAACTCCCGTATCCGTAGAGAAGTAAGGATGTCCGGTTCCTCCTGCGAAAAATACTACCTGACCATGAGCAAAATATTTATTAGCTCTGTCCTTGGAGAAAAGCTTGGTAAAGGAACCGCACTCAAAAGGAGTAAGAACATTGGTCATCATCCCAACGCTTCTGAAAATCTCAGATACATAGATGCAGTTCATAACAGTAGCAAGCATTCCTATCTGGTCTGCCTTTGTACGGTCGATATTTTCGCTTGAGCGGCCGCGCCAGAAGTTTCCGCCTCCGGTCACGATACCCACCTCGATACCGTCATCTACCAACTGCTTAACCTGAAGCGCAACTTTTCTGACGGTAGCCTCGTCAAATCCCATCTTGTTGGGGCCTGCAAGGGCTTCACCGCTTAACTTTAACAAAATACGCATATTTTTTCTCCAAAACTATTAATTACTTATCGCTCTTATTCTTCTTGTTGACGATAGTCTCGGGCTTGTAATCGTCAAAGAAGGATGTAGGGCTGACATCAGCGTAGCACTGTGAGCACATACCTTCGATAGCCGCACCGTTGTTGATCTGTACGGACTTTGAACGGATATTACCCATAACGATCGCTGAAGAATCAAGGATAACAGGTCCGTGTACATCGATATCTCCCTTAACCGCACCTGCAACTGCTGCGGAGAAGCCTGTGATATTTCCTACGATAACGGTTCCTGCACCGATCTTGATCGAAGATTCGCTGGATACATCGCCTGTGATCTTTGCGTTCTCGGCGAAGATTTCATGAGCCTTTGAATTTCCGGTAACATGTCCGGTGATGTTGAGCTTACCGTTAACGTCAATGTTTCCTTTAACGCTTCCGAGTATCTCGAGAGAGCCTTCGGTGCTGATATCACCGTTTACAGTCATACCCAGGGTGATTACTGATGTTTCATCTGAATAGTTTGCATTACTGTCCATTTTAAAATCTGCTCCTTTGAAATTATTATCTTCGAATTTATCTTCTTCATAAACAGGCTCTTCCTCGGTAACGGCCGAAGCTGAAGCAGCCTCCATATCGGCAAATACGGTGTCGAGTGCCGATTCGGCATCCGAGCTTTCGGTCTGTTCTGCGGCTTCTTCGCTTTCCTTTGCCTGTTCAAGAGAAATATCTCCGTTTAAAGCCTCGTTCAAGAGATTCTCATAATCCGCATCGCTTAAAGCTTCCGGCTTTTCGTCTATAGCGTCGAGCATTGCGGATACATCAGGGAGATCTGTCTTTTCTTCTTCGGATACTTCGGCGGCATTTTCTGCAAGAGCCGCTTCATCCAAAGCCTCGGTAGTTTCGTTTTTCTCTTCGGGAATAAGTTCATTTACCGCCTGAGATAAGTCCTGCTTAAGGTCTCCAAAAAAACCCATTTACGTAATTCCTCCTTTTTATTCTACATGCCGTACCGGTTCGGTATCGGATGTAATAGGTAAAATTGCTGCCCCTTCGATCTTTTGTATTTTCTCGATGATCGCGGGGAGTGCCTGTACTGTTGTAGGCTTGTCGAGAGAGTCATGCATCAGTATCACGGACACCTCTCTGTTTTCTATTCCGCTCGTAGCGTTCAGAAGAATCTGCTCTGCGCTTAAAAGCTCTCCCGAAGCATCTCCCGAAGATACGTTCCAGTCGAAATAGGTCACGCCTCTGTCATTCAATATACTGATAAAACGGTGCATATCAAGAGCGCTTACGCTGTTGGAGCTTCCTCCCGGGAAGCGGTAAAACTGCGGCTCTTTTCCCGTTGCGCTTTCAAGTAATGTCGTAATACTGTCAAGGTCATCCGTGAAGTTTTCTTCACTTGAGTAGATCTTTGAGTAAACATGGCTGTAAGAGTGCATTCCGAGGGTATGTCCCTCCTCTACTATCCTCTTATATGCCTCAAGATCGCTTTCGGATTCCTTGCCCACTACGAAAAATGTGGCCTTTACGCCATAGCTGTCCAAAATATCAAGAATATCATCGGTATAAGCACTGGGGCCGTCATCAAAGGTCAGATAGACTTTGTGGGCCGCTTCGCTGACATCTCCTCCGCCGGAAAAGGTCCAGACAACCTCGTCCGACAAAAGTCCAGCCCCGGTATTTTCCCCGGGAAGATCAGCCACAGCGGTATTTCCGGCCATTTCCTCCGGTTTCATAAGAGCCTCGGCTATAGCGAGCCTTTCCGCGCCGTCTAAGCGGCCTACATGAGAAAAGCCCTTAAGCTTCATATCAGCGACTTCCGCGGCAAGGTTATTTACCCTTTTTTCGATGGAAGCCTGTTTGATGACAAGATATATCCCGGTGATATTGGGCAGGATAAGCAAAATTACCAAAGCGCCGATGATAAGTTTCTTAAGCCTCGCCACTCTCCCGGCGCCGGCCTTTTTCATACGCTCTTCCATAACAAACATCCCAAATAAATAGCTATTTCACACCTATCCAACAGTATAACATATTAGCCAAAAAGCAAAAAGGATTTTTTGACATTTTTTTCGCCATATACTATAATTTGAAAGGTTTAAAATCTTTTACAGAAATGAGGACAGGCTAATGAGTTTCGAATTCATAAAAAAGCTGCCTACCCCAGATGAGATCAGGGAACAATATCCGGTTCCGGAAGAGGTTTTAAAGATCAAGGCCAAAAGGGATGCCGAGATCAAGGATGTCATCACGGGAAAGAGCAACAAGTTTTTGGTTATTATCGGCCCCTGCTCTGCAGACAACGAGGAGTCCGTTTGCGACTATGTAAACCGTCTCGCAAGAGTTAATGAGCAGGTAAAGGATAAGCTTATACTTATCCCCAGAATCTACACAAACAAGCCCCGTACCAACGGTGGCGGTTACAAGGGAATGATCCACCAGCCCGATCCGGAAAAGGGTGTAGACTTTTTAGCCGGTCTTATCGCTATCAGACATATGCACCTTCGTGCCGTTAAGGAAACAGGACTTAGTTCTGCAGACGAGATGCTTTATCCCGAGAACTGGAGATATCTCTCCGACCTCGTTTCCTACGTAGCTGTAGGTGCCCGTTCCGTTGAAGACCAGCAGCACAGACTTACCGTTTCAGGTTTCGATGTTCCCGCCGGAATGAAGAATCCCACAAGCGGTGACTTCTCTGTTATGCTCAATTCAGTATTTGCTGCCCAGCATCCTCATTCCTTTATCTATCGCGGATGGGAAGTAAATACCAGCGGAAACGAATTTGCACACACCATCCTTCGCGGTGCCACCAACAAGCACGGAAACAATACTCCCAACTACCACTACGAGGACCTTGTAAGACTCCTTGATATGTATAACAAGATGGAGCTTAAGAATCCCGCATGCGTAGTTGATACAAACCATTCAAACTCCAATAAGCAGTTTGAACAGCAGGTTCGTATCGCAAAGGAAGTTATGCACAACCGCAAGCTTAATCCCGACCTCGAAAAGCTCGTAAAGGGACTTATGATCGAGAGCTATATCGAAGAGGGCAGCCAGAAGATCGGCGAGCACATCTACGGAAAATCCATCACAGACCCCTGCCTTGGATGGGAAGCTTCCGAAAGACTTATCTACGATATCGCTGATTCTGTTATCTAAGTTTTTAAGTTTAAGCAGTTTTTCAATTCAAAGATAAGGCAAGAGCCGATTCCAAAAGGAACCGGCTCTTTATTTACGTTAATAAAAGTATTAAAGAGGTTGATTTTCGAAAAGGATCCGAAGCCCTACTCCGTAATCCCGATCATCTTGCAAGCCTCTTCGTCCATAATCTCTTCAAGGCTCTTGATACTTTCCACAAGCTGGATAAATCTGATATAGCCTATTCTCTTAACTACATTGTAGAGATAGTCATTCAGGATCTCCTGCTGTTCCTGCATAAGTCTGTGACCGGTTTCGGAAAGTCTGATGTAGGTACCCTTTCCGTCATGCTCCCAGTAGATATAGCCCTTATTCTGAAGCCTCTTAACTGCATTTGATACCTGGCTGATGGTCATATTAAACTGCTCTGAAAGCTGTGTGAGGTAAATGGGCTCGGTGATGTGTTCTTCCGTGGTATTCCCGTATACCTTTTTTAAGGCCGTAAAATCGATCATGGATATCTTCGAAAAGATCTTTTTCAAATGATCCGAGTCAATGGTGGACCTGATCTGTAGCATCTGATTCGCAAGTCTAACGAGGTCATCCTTTGTTACTTCATTGGTAGACATATTTGCCCTCTCTTTCGCTTGTTTTGGATGTTATAGGTTTAAAAATATCGCGGTAAGTTATTCCCTCCGGATTATCCTCTGGGATGTGCCCCGCTGTATACTTTTCTAAGATCATTCTGGCCGAGAGTTGCATAAACCTGGGTTGTATATACATCGGAGTGGCCAAGCATTTCCGATACGCTGTGCACATCGGCTCCTCCCGCCATCATATGAGCGGCGAAGGAATGGCGGAGAGTATGGGGTGTGATCTCCATCTCGATACCGGCCTTCTTGCCATAGGCTTTAATAAGCTTCCAAAAGCCCTGGCGGCTCATAGGATCGCCGAGACAGCTGGGAAACAGTATATCGCTCTCATTTCCCTTAAGAAGCAGCTCTCTGCTCTCGGAAAGATAATTTACAAGAGCCTCTCTTGCATTGGATCCGAAAGGAATAACCCTTCCCTTACAGGTAAGAAGGTCCTTAGCAAGATTTACATCGCTTACTTTGAGTCCGATAAGTTCTGAAACTCTGATGCCGGTGGCATACAGAAGTTCAAGCATAGCCTTGTCTCTGACTCCCTTAGGGTCAACGCTCTTAGGCTGGGCAAGAAGCTTTTTAACTTCTTCCTCAGACATTATCTCCGGAACGTGCTTTTCGATCTTGGGTGCCTGCAAACATTCCGATACGTCTGTATCTACAATATGCTCGTTATACAAGTAATGGAAAAAAGCATGAATAGAAGCAACATTTCTGGAAATAGTTGCTGCCTTGAAACTGCCGGCTTCCAAATATACGATGTAGGACTTAAGGTTGGCGGCAGATACCTGTCTGGCATCATGAATCGCCAATCCGTTGCAATACTGCTGAAGTTTAACCAGATCGCGCTTGTATGATAAGCGAGTATTTTCGGACATCTTCTTTTCATCTTCCAGGTATGTCAAAAATGAGTCCAATTCGTCGTTCATCACATCTCTACTCCTTTGTCGCCTTAGTAATCCAAAGTTTGTAATAATTTCTCCAAGTGAAATTCAGAGATATTTCCAGGCGGCAAAGCCTATTATAAATATGATAATTTATAAAAGCAATGTGGCAATTTTCACTATAAAATTACTGAAATTTCTGCGTTTTTTCTACTTACACAAGATACTGGCACAAGTCATTTTATGTAACCCAAGATGTTGTCGAAACAAATGTTTGTGGGTAATAAATATGCCGCAAAAATTTTTGATATATTAAAAATTTATTACAAAATTATTTACAAATATTTCTGATTATTTTTTGTATTTATATGCATATAGCATAATACCGCAGATTGTTTTTGAATCCTGGATCTTGTTTTCGTAGATCATAGATATAAGTTCTTCAAGGTCGTATGCATACACGTCAACGAACTCATCCTCGTCAAGGTCCTGACCCTCACGTCTTTTCAGACCGGTAGCAAGATAGATGTCTATCTTTTCGTTACAAAAAGCTACGGTTGTATAGATGGAAGTAAGAAACTCTGTCTTTTCGGCTATATAGCCTGTTTCTTCTCTAAGTTCTCTCACAGCCGCATCCATAGTAGGCTCGTCCCGGCCGTTTAACCCTCCGGCGGGGATTTCTATCGTCTCTCTTTCAAGGGCGTTTCTGTACTGTTTAACCATAATAAGCTTGCCGTCTTCTCTTACGGCCACAACAGCGGCAGCCCCCTTATGGTCTATAAGGTCCCATTTAGCTATATTCCCGTTAGGGATCTGCATAGTGTCTCTGTAGTAATCAATAATAGCTCCCTTGGCTACAAGTTCTCTTCCGATTCTCTTTATTTCTTCCATTTTTATCCTCCAAAAAAGCGGCTCCCTTAAGGGAACCGCTTTAATTCTACTTGCTTTCCAATATTTTTTCAACACTGACCAGTTTTACGCAAAGGACAAAGAGGTCAGTCGCCTGAGCCATCTCTTCCGGCGAAGGGAAGGAAGGGGCGATTCTGATATTTTTATCCTCAGGATCTTTACCGTAAGGGAATGTAGCTCCGGCTCCGGTAAGAACAACTCCCGCTTCTTTACACTTGGCAACGATTGCCTTTGCGCATCCCGGAAGGGAATCAAAGGATATGAAGTATCCTCCGTTGGGATTAGTCCAGGTTCCGATTTCAAGTCCGCCGAGTTCCTTTTCAAGTACTCCTTCAACTGCAAGGAACTTAGGTCTCATAGACTCGGCATGCTTCATCATATGAGCCTTTACTCCGTCAAAATTCTTAAAGAACTTAACATGTCTTAACTGATTTACCTTATCGTATCCGATAGTCTGAACCGTCATAGACTTCTTGATCCATGCAAGGTTATCGGGAGATGATGCTACCGCTGAAATTCCGCCTCCGGCGTAGGTAACCTTTGAGGTAGAAGCAAACTCATATACCATATCAGGGTTGCCGCACTTTGCGCACTCATCAAGGATATTCAGGATATTATCCTGCTTATCGGGCTCCTCGTAGAGATGGTGAATGGCGTATGCATTATCCCAGAATATCCTGAAATCCTTAGCTGCAGGCTTCAAAGCAGCAAAGCGTTTTACTGTCTCATCGCTGTAGCTATAGCCTTGGGGATTTGAATACTTGGGAACACACCAGATTCCCTTTACAGTTTCGTCGTTATTTACATACTTCTCTACCATATCCATATCGGGTCCTTCGGGGGACATGGGAACAGTGATCATCTCAACGCCAAAGAACTCGGTTATGCGGAAGTGTCTGTCGTATCCCGGTGCGGGGCAGAGGAACTTAACCTTATCAAGCTTACACCAGGGAGTATTTCCGTTAACGCCGTGTGTAAAAGATCTTGACACGGTATCGTACATTATATTAAGACTTGCATTTCCGCAGACAATAACAGACTCGGGGCTGACATCCATAATCTGTGCCATAAGCTCCTTTGCTTCGGGAATACCATCAAGAACGCCATAGTTTCTCGTATCGGTACCATCCTGTGTCTTTAAAGTGTCTTCGGATGAAAGTGCATCAAGAAATCCTTTAGAAAGATCAAGCTGTGCGGGGCTGGGCTTTCCTCTCGACATATCGAGCTTAAGTCCCTTTCCTTTTGCGTCCTCGTAAGCCTTTTCAAGCTCTGCTTTAAGAGTAAGCAGTTCTTCGCGAGTCATTTCCTTGTAAGCCTTCATTACAAATCTCCAATCCTTGTTGTCTCTGATTGTATACAATCATACAAATATACATCTCGCTTATAATACAATAAGTTAGCAAATCCTTCAATAGGCAATATTTAACAAAAAAATGCCACTACCCGAAGGTAATGGCATTTATTTTGCTTTAAGTAATGTTTTTCGAAACCGGAATTATGATTTATTTAGCGTAATCTGTCACGCGACTCTCGCGGATAACATTAACCTTAATCTGTCCGGGATACTTCATTTCAGCCTCAATCTGTTTAGAAATATCGTGAGCAAGAAGTACCATATCGGTATCTGAAATCTGCTCGGGGACAACCATAACTCGAACTTCTCGTCCTGCCTGAATAGCAAAAGACTTTTCTACCCCTTTGAAATTGTTGGAAATATCTTCCAGCTGTTTTAAACGGCTGGTGTAAATCTCGAGAGTCTCTCTGCGAGCTCCCGGTCTGGCTGCGGAGATTGTATCCGCTGCCTGAACGATGCATGCAATAAGTGAAGTAGCTTCTACATCGCCGTGATGTGATTCAACGGCATTAATGACAGCTGCGTTTTCCTTATACTTGCGGCACAGATCAGCTCCAAGCTGTACATGAGATCCTTCCATCTCATGGTCAACCGCTTTACCGATATCATGCAAGAGTCCGGCGCGTTTAGCAAGTCTGACATCAAGTCCCAGTTCAGAAGCAAGTAATCCTGAAAGGTGAGCTACTTCGATGGAATGCTTAAGAGCATTCTGACCGTAGCTTGTACGATACTTCATACGGCCAAGTAATTTGACGAGTTCAGGATGCAGGCCGTGCACTCCAACTTCCAGTACGGCTGCTTCACCTTCTTCTTTAATGGTCTGGTCAACTTCCTTTTGAGCCTTCTCAACCATTTCTTCGATTCTCGCAGGATGGATTCTTCCATCCACAATGAGTTTCTCGAGCGCAATCCTTGCAACCTCACGGCGCACAGGATCGAATGCGGAAAGTACGACTGCTTCCGGAGTATCATCAATGATAAGCTCAACCCCGGTCAAGGTTTCGAGCGTACGGATATTTCTACCCTCTCTACCGATAATACGTCCCTTCATCTCGTCGTTAGGAAGCTGGACTACTGAGATAGTTGTCTCTGAAACATGATCAGCTGCACATCTCTGAATTGCGGTAACAACATACTCTTTAGCCTTCTTGTCCGCCTCTTCCTTTGCCCTGTTCTCCATTTCCTTGATCATCAGGGCTTCGTCATGTCTGACTTCATCTTCAACAATTTTCAACAAGTACTCTTTTGCTTGTTCAGAGGTTAATCCGGAAATTCTTTCCAGTTCCTGTAGTCTCTGCTCGTTAAGCTTAGAGATTTCCTCCTTCATCTTAGAAAGATTCTCTTCTCTCGCTGCGAGGCTTTGCTCACGACGCTCGAGAGCGTCTGTTTTCTTATCAATCGCTTCTTCCTTCTGCTGAATCCTGTGCTCGCTCTTGGAAACTTCAGCGCGACGTTCTTTAACTTCGCGATCGGTTTCGTTCTTAATACGAATGGATTCCTCCTTCGCTTTAAGAGCAGCTTCTCTCTTGTCGGACTCCGCAGTTTTTAAGGCTTCATCAATTATCTCTCTGGCTTTGTCCTCAGCAGAACCGATTGTTTTCGCTGCTGATTTCTTGAGGGTGTTGGACGTTATAAGTACTGCCAAAACGGCGGTAATTAATATAGCACCAGCGAGGATCCCGATGAATGCGACCATAGGAATTGGTGGCATAGGCATTACAGGAGCACCTCCTTATTTAATTTTCATAGTACAACATTTATTATATTAATGTTTTGAGGGAATAATGTCAACCCCAAATAACCGGCGTAATATTATCGGATTTCAGAAGGAATCCCAATTGCCAAGGGCTTTTCTGACAGTTTCGGAGGAATATCCTTTTGATGCAAGATATGCAAATTGTTTTGCAAACTCTTTTCGGTCATTACATGTCAAAGGGTCAAATTTTCTTTTTCTTAAAAGATTTTTAATCTGCTCCGTCTCGTCCTGTATAAAGCCCTCATCGGAGCAAGCCTCAAAAGCCTCGCGGATTGTTTCGGAAGATATGCCTTTTCTTTGGAGGTCCTGTTTAATACGCATACGGCTCTTGTCCGAAAGGTGTACCCGTATGTACTCCTCGGAAAGCCTCTTATCGTCAAGATATCCGTAGGAAGAGACATAGCTTATGGCACCGGCTATTATCTCCTCGGGATAGAAGCCCTCTCTTAATTTGTCTTCAAGCTGTTTTACGGAATATGTACGGCTCTTTAAAAGATTCATAGCCCGTAACTTCGCTCTCTTAGGCAGAAGAGTATTTACTATTTCAGTATAATCTTTTTCGAAAAGTTCCTCGCCCTCCCGGATATTAAAACGGCGAAGTTCGCCTTTGTAAAGGACAAAGGCGAACTCCTCATCAAGCCATACTCGGCTTCTTTTTTTATCCAGAGGCAGAATCTTTGTAACCTGCATCAGATCATTCCTCGGTATTCTTTTCCTTTGATGCTCTTCCGGAGGTCTTAACGGGCGCCTCGTCAGGAGCTTCAGCGGCAGCTGAGGTGCCATTTAATCCGTAATGAGCACGTACCTTAGCTTCTATCTCTCCGCAGATAGCGGGGTTATCCTTAAGGAACTGCTTTGCATTCTCACGTCCCTGTCCGATCTTGTCTCCGTTATAGGCATACCATGCACCTGATTTAACAATAATATCCGCATCGGCAGCCTTATCGAGAATATCTCCCGCAACGGATATCCCCTCACCGAACATAATGTCAAACTCAGCTTCCTTGAAAGGAGGCGCTACTTTGTTCTTAACGACTTTAACTCTGGTTCTGTTACCGATAACTTCTCCGCCCTGCTTGATAGATTCGATACGTCTTACATCGAGTCTTACAGAGGAGTAGAATTTAAGAGCACGTCCACCTGTAGTTGTCTCGGGGTTTCCGAACATAACACCTACCTTCTCACGGAGCTGGTTGATAAATACAACTACGCAGTTTGACTTGCTGATAACAGCGGTAAGCTTTCTGAGCGCCTGGGACATAAGCCTTGCCTGAAGGCCTACATGGGAATCTCCCATATCACCGTCGATCTCGGCCTTGGGAACAAGGGCAGCAACAGAGTCAACTACTACAATATCTACAGCACCGGAGCGAACCATCGTCTCAGCGATCTCAAGCGCCTGCTCACCGTTGTCAGGCTGGGAAATATAGAGGTTATCGATGTCTACGCCGATATTCTTTGCATACACGGGATCGAGGGCATGCTCTGCATCAATAAATCCGGCGATTCCGCCTCTTTTTTGTACTTCAGCTATCATATGAAGAGTAACGGTAGTCTTACCACTTGATTCGGGACCATAGATCTCTACGATCCTTCCCTTAGGTATTCCTCCGAGTCCAAGGGCAATGTCAAGGCTTATGGAACCGGTGGGGATGGTCTCAACGGACATCTGCGCGTTGGGATCTCCGAGTCTCATAACCGTTCCTTTTCCGTACTGCTTTTCAATCTGGCTCAGAGCCGCTTCAAGTGCTTTTTTCTTCTCTTCGTTTTCCATTATATAATCTCCTTTTGAGAACGAATGTTCGCTTTCTTGTATCAGAATAAAACATCCGTTCGATTTTGTCAACCGAATTAATCAAAATTCGGGCCTGTTTCATTCACATTTTTAATTTATCATATTTTAGGGGTAATAAAAGTCACTCTATCGGCATATAAGCCGAAATCTTGAATTTTGAACTGTATGATTTCAAATATTGAAAATTCTTCCGCATGGGTAAAATAACACAGAGGGCTCACAAACGCAAGCCCTCTGCAGATAATTTATATATTTTTTTGAAAATGCGAAAACTCCGAAGGATTAATCCTCGTCGGATCCGAAAGTAACTCTGCTGTAATACTCCAGCATATTATTCCTCATAAAGGCAAGAGCTGCGGCGGTCGCGGCCTCTCTTATCTCATTTCTTTCGCCTGTAAAATGGGCTTCGGTAACAGCTACCTTTCCCTTTATGCAGCATCCGATGTACACAAGGCCCACAGGCTTATCCTCACTGGCGTCCGGACCCGCATTTCCGGTCACGCTGACACAGATATCCGCTTTTGTTATGGCAGCAAGGCCCTTAGCCATATCTTTGGCCGTTTCGGCGCTAATAACTCCGTACTTGTCTATAACGGAGCGCCTTACTCCGAGGATTTTTCTCTTTGACTTGTTGGAGTATGTTATATATCCGTATTTATATACTTCGGATACTCCGGGAACGTTGATAAGTCTCGCGCTAAGCATTCCGCCGGTGCAGGACTCCGCACAGGATACAGTAAGATTGTTTGCGAGCAAAAGATCGACCACAGCCTGCTCAAGAGTAACGCTTTCTTCAGTAGAGTAGATGTAGTTTCCAAAGATTTCCTTAAGCTGTCCGACAACGGGCTTTATGATCTTTCTTGCTGATTTTTTGTCCTCTGCGGCTGTCGAAACACGTATATGCACCTCTCCCACTATTGAAGAGATGTCAACCTGCGCTTTTTCGGGGACCTCTACATCGGTGATAAGGCCTCTTACCTTGTCTTCCCCGATTCCGCAGATTTTAACGCATCTTGAAAAGATTGTTTCTTTTCCGTTTTCAGATGTGGTTTCCTTGATTTTATCCAGTTTCATATTATCTCCAATTTACCTTTTATCAGCGGGTAAGAACTTTATGATTCTTGTAGATATAATCCACAAGAGAGATCACTGTAAGGATCAGCGCCAGGTACATAACTATCGTCAAAAGGATTCCGTAAAAAGGAATATAGGGGCTAAGATCCAGAATCGCCATGATAACAAGTGTCATTTGAAGCGTAGTCTTCCACTTTCCCCAATAGCTGGCAGCTATTACGATACCTGCATCCGAAGCCACAAGTCTGAAGCCGCTGATTATAAATTCGCGCGCTATTATAACTATGACGATCCAGGCAGGTACTCTCCCCATTTCCACAAGGCAGATGAGTCCGGAGCAAACAAGGACCTTATCCGCAAGGGGATCCATAAACTTTCCGAAATTGGTGACAAGATTGTATTTTCTCGCTATCTTTCCGTCAAAAAGGTCAGTAAGGCTCGCGAGAATAAAGATAGCATCAGCAACTATGCAAGCGGTGAAAAAATTATCCTCGCCATACCAGCCGTGGGTTGCTCCCAAGAGAGCAAGTACAAAAGGGATGATGAGTATCATCCTGACCGTAGTCATAATATTAGGCACATTCCAGATTTTAGTCTTAGTCTCGCCCTTTTCCTCTGAATTACCCATTATAAATTTCTCCAATCAGATCATAATCATTAGTATCCGTAACAATAACTTTTACAAAGTCTCCGGTCATCAGATTAGCTGTCGTATTTAAAAACAGATATCCGTCTACTCCCGGCGCGTCGCGATAGGTTCTCGTAACGTACGTATCTTCGTCGGCTACCTTTCCCTCTACCATAACGGTAAGAATAGTTCCCGGCATAGAATCGTTTCTTTCGAAGACTATCTCCTGCTGCAGCTCCATAAGCTCATCGCGCCTGAATTTCTTAACTTCCTCGTCTATCTGATCCTTCATTTCACCCGCTACGGTATCTTCCTCACGGGAGTATGGAAATACACCGAGTCTGTCAAATTCCATATCATTAACGAATCTGTAAAGCTCTTCGAAATCCTCCTGTGTCTCTCCGGGGAATCCGGAAATCAGGGTTGTTCTAAGGGCTATGTCAGGAATTCGATCCCTTAGCTTTTCTATCATATCACGAAGCTGCTTTTGGTTTGTCCATCTGCCCATCCGGCGCAAAATATCGTCCGAAGCGTGCTGAATAGGAATATCGAGATAATGGCAGATCTTCTTTTCGGAAGCTATCGTATCTATAAGCTCGTCCGTAATCTCTTCGGGGTAGCAATAAAGAATCCTGATCCAGTAAAGTCCCGATATCTTACAAAGCCTTCTTAAAAGCTCCGGCAGTGACTTCTTTCCATAGAGGTCTTTTCCGTAAAGGGTTGTCTCCTGGGCAACAAGGATTAGTTCCTTAACTCCGTCCTGCGCAAGCTTTTCCGCCTCCGAAACAAGATCCTCCATCGGAACGGAACGATATCCTCCGCGGACCTTTGGTATGATGCAGTAGGTGCAGTTTTTGTCGCAGCCTTCAGCTATCTTCAGGTATGCAAAATGCCCGCCGGTAGTAAGAACTCTCTTTGAGCGTATCGAAGGATCGCTTGATAGTGGCCTGAATGAGTTGGCAGGTGTGCCTTTAAGTACCTTATCAAGGGTATCAGCGATATCCGGAACAGACATTGTTCCTATAAGAGCATCAACCTCGGGAATCTCTTTTTGTATTTCATCTTTGTATCTTTCGGATAAGCATCCGGAGGCGATAAGTGCCTTTATCTTTCCGCTTTTACGCAGCTCGCCCATCTCAAGAAGAGTATTTATGCTCTCCTCTTTTGCATCGCCTATAAAGCAGCAGGTATTTACTATGACAGCCTCAGCCTCAGCTTCGTCGTCTGTAAATTCGTAGCCTCTTTCAGATAAAAGACCTATCATCTTCTCCGTATCCACAAGGTTTTTGTCGCATCCGAGAGAAATAATAAGTATCTTCATATAAATTTCTATAAGCAAAAATACAGCCGAAATGCGGTTTGTCTCCCCATTTCGGCTCCCTTTTTCTGTACCGGATTAATCTTCGATATTAGGAAGGATCTTTACTTTTCCGTCGTAAATCTCCTTAACCGCAATAGAAAGGGGCTTTTCGTCCTCCTGACCTGCGAGCTGGGGATCTCCGCTTACAAGCTGTCTTGCGCGCTTTGCGGAAGCCATAACGATGGAATAACGGCTGCTTACTACAGGCTCTTCGTCCTCAGCAACATCCTTATTAACAACATTCATAAGATCAACATAAGAAGGGTGTAACATTTTATCATCTCCTTTATTATTTGTCGTACACTTTAAGCTGCTCTTTCATCTCTTCGATAAAAGATTTCATCCTAAGGGGCTGGCGCCTTGCCAGGTCTATTATGCGATGAACCTCATCAACACATTCCTCAAGGTCGTCATTAACAACTATATAATCGTAGGTATCCATTCCGTCAGATTCTTCGAAGGCCCTCTTAAGCCTCTTTGCAATAACATCATCCGTCTCGGTACCGCGGCCCTTAAGTCTCTTTTCGAGCTCGGCAGCACTGGGCGGTGTGATAAAGATAAGAAGGCTCTCGGGGAATGCCTTTTTTATATTGGTTGCTCCCTGAATCTCTATCTCGAGTATAACATTTTTTCCGGCATTAAGCTGTTCCTCCACAAAGGCTCTGGGGGTACCGTAATAATTGCCGCAATATTCAGCATACTCAAGAAGTCCGTTTTCTGCAATAGTTTTTTCAAATTTTTCTCTTGTAACAAAGAAATATGTCTCACCTTCCACATCGGTAGGACGCGGTTTTCTCGACGTCATAGATATGGAGAGGGCATATTCATCGTATTTCTCGCGAAGACGGTTTACAACGGTGCCCTTTCCGGCCCCGGAAAAGCCGGATATCACAAGTAAAATACCCTTTTTATCCATAAAAAGTCCTCACATTATTCAATATTCTGTATCTGTTCACGTACCTTTTCAATCTCTGTCTTAAGCTCGATGCCGCAATTGGCAATCTCTAAATCGGTAGACTTTGAAAGAATGGTATTTGCTTCTCTGTTAAGCTCCTGTGCAAGGAAATCAAGCTTACGGCCGATATTCTCGCCACCGCCGAGCTCTTTCTTTACCGTATCGATATGGCTCTTTAGTCTGACGATTTCTTCATCAACACAGATCTTGTCGGCAAAAACGGTAACCTCCGTAAGGAGTCTTCCCTCATCAACTGTATTATCTCCGAGGATCTCCCTTACTCTTGCATCGATCTTTGATCTGTATTCCTCGATGATCTTGGGAGATCTCTCCTCGATAAAGGAAACAAGCTCAGCCATATGATCGAGCTTCCCGATAAGATCGTCTTTTAAATGCTCACCTTCAGTGATACGTGTTTTGACAAAGGTATCGCAGGCTGCATCTATAACGCTCTGGAGATCCTTCCAAAGCTCCTCCTCGTCAACATCATTTTCTTCCATAACAAAGACATCGGGATACTTTGAAAGATTGGATACTCTGATATCGTTTTCAAGTCCGAACTCCTCGCTCATCTGCTTAAGATAGCCAAGATATTCGGCGGCAAGCTCTCTGTTGTATCTTACGGTCGATGTGGCCTCTCCGAGGTTTTCATAGGTAATAAATACATCAACCTTTCCTCTGGAGATATACTTTTTCAGCTCCTGTCTGATGGCAGAGTCGAAAAAGTTGAGCGCCTTGGGCATACGGATGTTTACATCCAGGTAGCGGTGGTTTACGCTTTTAAGTTCAACGGAAAACTTCCGGTCATGAACTGTAATCTCGCTTCTTCCGAAGCCGGTCATGCTCTTAATCATTTTAAACGTCCTTGCAAAATATTATTTATCCGCATCGTAATCCGGGCAAAGCCACATATACATTTCCTGGTACTTTTTAGCGGATACCTCCCAGGAAAAATCTACCGCCATAGCGCGGTCAACCATCTTGTTCCATTCTCGCTTTCGATCGTAGAAGATCCTCTCGGCGTATCTGATGGTGGAAAGCATTTCGTGTGCATTATAATTTATAAATCCGAAGCCCGTGCCTGTACTCTCATATTCATTGTAAGGCTCTACGGTATCCTTAAGTCCTCCGGTCTGGCGGACGATAGGGATCGTTCCGTAATGGAGCGCCATCAGCTGGCTGAGTCCGCAGGGCTCAAAAAGCGAAGGCATCAGGAAAGCATCACAGGCCGCATATATCTTATGGGACAATGCGTCGGAATAGTAGATATTTGCTGAAACCTTGTTATTGTATTTCCAGTCGAAATGCCTGAACATATTCTCGTAGCGCTCTTCGCCGGTTCCGAGAACAACAAGCTGAATATCATCCTGGCAAAGCTCATCCATGACATAAGCGATCAGGTCAAGTCCCTTCTGGTCTGTAAGTCTCGACACAATACCGATCATCATCTTCTTGTCGTCGACCGTAAGACCGAGTTCTTCCTGAAGAGCATGCTTATTCTTAACCTTTTCCTTTCGGAAATTCACGGCGTTATATTTCTTAACGATATGCTTGTCAGTAGCGGGGTCGAAGTCCGTATAGTCGATTCCGTTTACGATTCCTCTAAGTGAATTGGCTCTGGCTCTCAAAAGAGGATCAAGCCCCTCGCCGTAGAAAGGAGTCTTTATCTCTTCGGCATATGTATCAGAAACAGTTGTTATTGCATCTGCAAAAACGATGCCGCCCTTTAGAAGATTGGCGTCTTTGTAGGATTCAAGCTTATCCGGAGTAAAGTAATAATCCGGAAGACCCGTGATATTTTGAACCGTCTTAACATCCCATTTACCCTGGAACTTAAGGTTATGGATCGTAATAACGCTCTTCACCCCCCGGTAAAACTCGCTTCCCGCAAATCTTTCCTTAAGATATACGGGGATGATACCGGTCTGCCAGTCATGGCAGTGGATAAGGTCAGGTCTGAAATCTATAACGGGAAGCGCGGAAAGGACAGCCTTGCAAAAATAGGTATATCTTTCTATTTCATATCTGGGATCATCATTGTATACCTTCGCGCCCGCCCAGTAAAACTCGTTGTCAATAAAGTAATAATGTACTCCGTCCACTATGGCTTCGAAAATACCGACATAAATATTCTGCCAGTTGAAGTCCATATAGAAATTGGTCACGTACTTAAGCTTGTCTTTCATTTCCTGCTTCATGCAGGCGTATTTGGGAAGAAATACCCTAACATCAAAGTATTTTTTGTCAATGTATTTCGGCAGCGATCCAACAACGTCCGCCAATCCTCCGGTCTTGATAAAAGGAACACCTTCGGATGCGACAAAAAGAATTTTCTTCATCAGAATCCTCCAAATATATATGCTATCCCCTGTGCGAATACGTCTCGGCACACATAACTATAATAGCATATTTCCTCAAATAATAATAGCGGATTATTTCTATTCGTGTTAGACTTTATGAGTGTAGATTTTACGTTTAATAAGGAAAGTTTAGAAAATGAACAATGAATCTGTCAGCTCTAAGACAAAAAGCGGAGCTTTGAACAATTTTATAACCCAGGCCGGTATACTTGCGGCCGCCGGGTTCATCAGCCGTATAATCGGTCTTCTATACACCAGTCCTCTCTCGGCTATAATCGGAGATCTCGGACTTGGATATTACTCCTCAGCCTACAATTACTATACTATAATCCTCCTGGTCTCCTCCTACAGTATCCCCTCGGCCATCTCAAAGGTAATGGCGGGAAAGCTGGGAGCCGGAGAATATAAAAACGCCCACAGACTGTTTATCGGTTCACTGATATATGTCCTTGTGATCGGCGGTATCGCCAGCGCTTTTTTGTATTTCGGAGCAGGTCTCTTCGTAGAGCCCGACGCGATACCCGTTCTTCGCACATTTGCTCCCACAATCTTTATTTACGGAATTTTGGGAGTCCTCAGAGGATACTTCCAAGCCCATAAAAATATGGTGCCGACCTCCGTATCTCAGATTTTGGAGCAGATTGCCAACGCCATAGTAAGCGTCGGTGCCGCATACCTTCTTATCAGATATGCACAGACTCATTCCGTCTTCGGACTGTCTCCCCTCTCAGCCATATCCTCTAAAGTCGGCAAGGAAATAACCGAAGCCGTAAGCGGTGCAATAGGAAGCGCCTTAGGTACAGGCAGTGGCGTTGTCATCGCCCTTATATTTATGTTTTTTGCATATATGAAAGTCCGTCCGGGATTTAAAAAGATGATACAGTCAGATACTCATAAAGACGTGGACAGCGCAGGCTCTATCATCAAAATGATCACGCTTATCGTAACACCTTTTATTTTATCGACGGCAATGAGCAATCTTGCCTCGACCGTAAACAACAAGCTCTTTACCTCTTTCTATCCGGCCATAAGGAATCTTAATCTGGTTGAGGTAACAAGTCACTGGGGAATCTTTTCGGGTAAATCTATGAAGATTTCCAATATTCCGATAGCCTTTGCCTCGGCAATGGCAGCGGCTATGATACCGCAGATTGCCCAGCTTATAGCTTCAAATAAGACCGAGGAATCAAAAGGAAAGATAGCTCTCGCAGTCAAGGCGACAATGCTGATATCCATCCCCTGTGCGGTAGGACTCTTTGTTTTGGCGGCGCCCGTAACTCTCCTTCTCTACCCCAATACGCTGCCTAACATCGGTCTTGCAAAGCACTCATTAATGGCCCTGTCTCTTTCGGTCATCTTTTACGCCTTAAGTACATTAAACAGTTCCGTTCTCCAGGGACTCGGAAAAGTTGTCACGCCTATCATAAACGCAGGTGTCGCTTTAGTAATCCAAACAGGAGTCGGAGCAGCGCTGCTTTTCCTCACAGATCTGGATGTTTTCTCAATAGCGATATCCAGCACCCTTTACTCAGCCGTTATCGCAATCCTTAACCAGCTTGCCGTAAGACGCCATACAGGCTACAAACAGGAAATGCTCCGCACTTTCCTCCTTCCCTTTGCAGCTTCGGCTATTATGGGAGCAGCCTCCTACGGAGTATACAGATTGATCCTGCACTTTACCTCCTCACCGAGGATTTCCGTAATCCCGGCTATTATAGCAGCAGTCCCTGTTTACTTTGTAGCCCTTCTTCTTGTAAGAGCTGTAACTGCCGAGGAGCTTAAAGCATTCCCCAAAGGAGCCACTCTCGTAAGGATTGCAAGGAAACTCCACCTGTTAACATAAGCCGGATTTCATTAAGTTATGTGTCCATGGCAAATTGCCGCTTAGGGCCTTATGTTAACCGATATGACGACGTCGTCGCTTTTAGATAAATAACATAGATGTCACAAAAAGCCGCCTGTTGATCATTGCAGGCGGCTTTTCTGACACTTGATTCATTTTTGTCAAATCGAAAAAATGTTTTTCCCGGGTTCTTCGGACAATTTCTCTAATCTGCCAAGGTAAGGTTTGATATATCAGTATCCGTTGTCATAGAGTAATTGGTGTAGTAAACCACAAAGCCGGGCTTCGCTCCGCTTGGCTTTTTTACTTCCTTTTTGCGGACATAGTCTACTTCAACTTTATCAAACTCTCTTCCGGAGGAATAGAAGGCTGCAAGCTTTGCTGCCTCTTCAAAGGCTCTGTCGGGTACTTCCTCTCCCTGCTTTGCCTTAAGGATCACATGAGAGCCGGGGATTTTTTTTGCATGGAACCACCAGTCACCCCCGTTAGCGGTCTTAAAGGTCAGTTCGTCATTTTGGAAATTGTTCTTTCCAACGTAAATATCATACCCATCAGAGGAAATGTAATGGAAGGGCTTGCTTGTAATCTTTTCCTTTTTCCCCTTAGAGGAGGTCTTTTTAACGTATCCTCCTTCTTCGAGTTCCAGACGTATCTGTACAAGATCTTCCTCTGCCAGAGCTATATCAAGGGCTGTCTGAATAGACTTTAGATGCTCTACATCGCCGGCAGATTCCTCTATCAGGCCGGTAAGATGCTCGTAGGTTCTTTTTTGCTTACCGTATTTATCGAAATATCTTTTGGCATTTTCCGAAGGAGTAAGGCTCTTATCCATAGGAATCTTCAGTTTTTCGCCGTTATAATAATTCTCCACTTCAGCAAAATCACATCCGTTATCTATCTGATAAGCGTAGGCTGTAAGTAGCTCTCCATAGAGTCTGTTTGTATCTCTGTCCTCGGTATCTTTCAGCTGTTTAAGCTGAAGATCCAGCTTTTTAACATTTCTCTCTAAAGCCACCTGTACAATATGCCTTAAGTCGGCTGATCTCTGGCGTATTCTTACCGAGAGATTCTTTTCTCTGTAAAACTTCTCAAGAAGCTTTGATATGGAGGATTCCTGCCTCAGATCGGCGCTATTTCCGTACATCGTAAGTTCCAAAGCGCAGTACTCTGCCGGCACCTTATTTTTGTATATGATGCAGGGCTCAAATTCTCCTCTTAAAACCTTTCCGGCAATATCTGTAAGTTCTTTTCTAAGCAGCGATTTTGAAGCCTCATCAAGATCTGTTACAGGCATATCAGGGTCAATTTTGGCACGGTAGCAGATTTCATTGGCCATAAGGGGAGATATTCCCTTAAATCCGCCGTAAATCGCTTTAAACAGAGGTTTCCCTCCGCTCAAAACAGATAGCACATCGCCACCCGCTCCATCCTCTCCAAGACCTCTGTCACCCGCTTCTTTACAGTAATCAAGAAGCTCCGCCTTATCCTGCGAGGGAGGTATTATATAATCTTTCCCCGGGAGAACTTCTCTAACGCTGCTGATAGCAAAGGATATTCTCTTGATACTGTCTATTATCTTACCGTCCGAGTCCGTAAAAATAATATTGCTGTGCTTTCCCATCAGTTCAAATATAAGTCGTTTTCTGCAAAGATCCCCCATTTCATCAAGGTGCTCGATCTCTGTTATCATAATTCTCTCAAGCCCCGGTTGGGTTACGGACACGATCCTTCCGCCCTGGATATGCTTTCTTAGAAGCATACAAAAATTGGGGGCCGTGAGAGGTCCCTGCTTATTGTTATCCGTAAGATATGCCAAAGGTAACGACGCATCCGCCGAAATCAGGAGTTTAAGGTTTCCCTCCGCGGTATGTATCGTAAGAATAAGCTCATCCGCTTCCGGCTGAGCTATTTTGCTTATTCTTCCGTCTTTAATTTTACTGTCCAGCTCCTTAACAAGAGCCGCCATAGTTATTCCGTCAAAAGCCATCTTGTTTTATTCCGTTTCGTACTTTCTTGCTCTTTCAATAAATTCGGGATAAAAATCGCCAAAAGGAGTCATATAAAATTCATTTAAAAGACTCATCACTATGCTCTTTCTTTCCTCTTCCGAAGCTTCCAAAGCCTTTTGTCCCATTTTCCTGACGATTTTGTGCCACAAAAGGACATACGCTTCGTGTTCCTTAAGCTCAGGCGTATCTATCCACTTTTTAACCTTTACTTTAGTAAGAGGCTTATCGCACTGCCCTACCTGCAAAATATATGAAAATCCATCCTCCTCGTAGAGTCTTCCCAAAGGAAAGAGCCTGCAAAAGTCGGGACGATTGCCGTGAATAGTGCATCTTTTATCTTCAGATAAGAAATTACACCCGTTTTTATTCGCTTTAATGTGGGGTAAGATCAGCCCATCCGCCATACCGAGCTCGATATTTACGTCAAGCATATCATTAAAGCTTTTATTTGTCTCTTTTTCTATCCTATAAATATCAATCGGGCTAAGAATTATGGTATCCGTCATGATCTCACAGCATTTTGAGCATCCCTTGCATCCGCCCGCATCCGCTTTAACCAGATCGTTTACACCATATCTTCGCCCGTCAGATATATCCTCAAGTCTTTCGTCTCTAAGCATTTTACCTACTGTTCTTTTCCTGATTCATGCGTTTTATTTCTTCCGAAATCTCTTTCGGGATTTCGCTTATAACCTCAAAGGCAGGTCTTGCCGTATAATATCCCTGTATAAGATCGGCTCCAAGCCCTATCACGCATCCAAGCTCCTCTGAGGTCTCAACGCCCTCTGCCAGCACCTGTATATGCGCTTCCTTCGCAAACTCGATCAGGCTCTTAACAAACATCTGCTTGTTTCTGTCATTTTGAATATTGCTGATAAGATATCTGTCAACCTTAACTATCTGCGGCCTGTATTCAAGGAGGTTAACGATATTCGAATGTCCGGTTCCGTAGTCGTCTACCGCGATATCGTTATGACAATCCTCTCCCGCAAAATGCGTTATAGCTTCAATTTCCTTTTGGTCCGCGGTCTGAGATTCGGTAAGCTCGATGGTAATCCTCTTAAGCAGGTCTCCAAATTCCGAACGCAGATTTCTGACTTCTACCTTTGTAAGGAAATGTCCGGGAATTGTGTTTATAAATATCTTCTTTCCGCCAAAATCATTAATCTGGCTTCTGATACGTCTGAGAATATGTGTAAACGTACAGCGCTCCATATCGGCGTACTTATCGAACATCTCCATTGCATTAAGTACTTCAAGAGGGCTCATTCCGATAGTCTCATCAGTCCTCATAAGGGCTTCGTAAGCCACTATCTCACCGTTAACAGCGCTGACAATGGGCTGGAAATGGTAGATGAACCGATCATCCTGTATAAGGGAGATAAGCCTGCGTCTATAGTCAAGCAGCGCCTTTCCTGCCCCGATTTTCTCTATCTGTGCAGTCTTTCTCTGAACTGCAGCGCGGTTTCTGTAAAGAGTCGCCAGAGCGGCATTGATATAGCCCTCAAAGCTGTCATTATCCTCAAGCTCGTCAGAGACATATCCGCAGCTGACCTCGAGGATATCCCAGTCGGGGCCTTCCGCTCTCTTGGTTTCAACCGCAGTAAAGAAGTTGTTGATGGTAACCTCTATCTCCCTTGATGAGTTATGTTCATTCTCGAAAATATAACCCACAACGAAGCTGTCTGAAGAGATCCTGGCGATCATGGTATTGTCTGGATTCATTTCCTTAAGGGTCGTTGCAATGTATTTCAGGCAGGTCTCAAGGAAATCAGCACCATATTCATTAAGGATCCTTGCGTAGGAAATAAGCGAGTACACTCCTATAAGCATATAGGAATGCTTCGCAATCTCATCACTGACGTAGTTTTGGTACCAGCGGCTGGCACCGTCATAGTTTAGCATCTCGGTAAGGGGATCGTTATAACGGCTCTTATTGATCTTGTCAGCAAGATAAAGCTGTCTCTCACCACTTATGGCAATTGAAAGGCCTCTGTCCAGGGTTACGATAAATCTGTTAAGACGACCGCCTTCATTAAGCGGATCAGATGTTTTGTCGACAGCAATTCCGTATACCACATTATGAGCCGAAATAGCGGAGAAAACCACCATCTCATCCTCTTTACAGGTAATAAGACTCTCCAGCATAGCAGATTTATAATCGCATTCCCTTGTGGTCATTATTCCTTCGTCATTGTAGAAATAGGAAATAACCTTTTGCGGCAGTCTTTCAGACTCTTCGCCTCTGCTGAACTTCCAATAGGCTTCAGGTCTTACAAGGACCGATCTTCCCTTTACAAGGATTTTAGGGAACGAATTGTCTAAATGTTCGAAATCCTGCTGTGAAAGCAAATTGTCGATCCAGACGTTACAGGCTTCCTCGTCGGCGTCATCGAGCCTGAATCTCTTAAATATCTCATTTGCAGAAGAGTTCTCTCCAATCCCGTTTCCGTCATATCCCGCAGAAGCGCCGTAAACAGGGAAGAATTCATAACTGAATGTTTCGGGAGGGATTTCCTTATTCAGGGCCTTTTTAATAACTTCTATTGCGAGATGAGAGACGCTGTCCATACTCTCAGCACAGGTTGTAAGCGAAGGAGTGGAGAATCTTGCACTCTCCAGGCCGTCAAAGCCCACAACAACGGTATCTCCCGGTACGGAAAATCCCCGCTCCTTAAGCCTTTCCATAACGGCCAGGGCCATAATATCATTTGCACAAAAGATAGCCCTTGGAGGCTTCTTTCCGCCTTCAAGGAGCATATCGACTATTTTATAGGTCGGTACTTCGTAATACTCTCCGTATCCTATCTTTGTATCATCAAATGGAACCTCAAGTTCCTTGCAAACCTTGCGGAATATTTCGATACGGCGCCTGGAATCGACTCCGGAATTGCGACGCCCGCCGATGTAGAAAACATCCTGAATACTGTTTTGTTTAAGAACATCCCTGATAAGTCTCTCGTAGACTTTTTCATACGTGCCCACAAGGCCGTAGCATCCGGGATATTCATCTCTGGCGATTATAACGGGCAGCCCTGCTTTTATCGCATTATGAATAATACGTGCCTTGAGTTCTTTGTCATAAATAGTATCATGCAAAATAATAAGTGCGCATAAATTCTCATAAGGAATTGCATCAAAAACAAAGGCTGCCCCTGATTCACCTTCCTCATCAAAGTCATACACACTCTGAAAGACGCAGACTCTGTAACCTGCCTTTTTTGCATTGTCCAGAAGACTGCCGAGAAACGTTCTGCACATTTCTCCCTGTATTCTTGTAACACATACTCCAATGACATTACTCATAAAACAATTATAGGATTCCTATTCAATATAGTCAAACAAATTCTGCCGCCCGATTACTCAGGCGGCAGATATAATTTTTTATTGAGCTCCAAAGTATTGATTAAGCCAAAGCGGTCCGTACCAGGGAATATTTTCGTCGTACAATTCTGCCATTTTCTTACCTGTTACAACGACGAAATACTCTTTATCTTCGTAGATGAACCAAAACTCGAGTTTTGCGTTCGGATGCTTTGAAAGAGCCAGCATCACGTTCTGAGGTAATGCATTTCCCTCGTTAAACCTGATAACCGCATCGCTGTCAGCAGGTATGCTGTCAAATATAGAAGCTACCGTATTAAGATTACCCTCATATGTATTGTTACCGCTATCCCAAACTTGTAGATGCAATCATATCAATGTTTGACGTAGGCGAACCTGTGTGATACAATTTAATAAGCGGCGAGTTGCCGAAGTAGGAGAGACAAATATGAATCTTTTAACCTTACTTTCAAACTCAGTTACAAATGAACAGGCGATGCTCTTTATGCTACTCGGAGGCGGCCTTATAATCATAATAGCAGTTGTTATTGTTGCTGTTGTTTCAGCTGTAACCTCTGCTGTAGCAGGCGAAGCTGAGGATAAAGAGGATTAAGTATTTCTAAAACAACAAGCCCACGCTGTCCGCGTGGGCACTTTTCTTTTTATGGAGTTTAATCTTTTGATCTTACCTTCAGTTGTAAATTCAGTTTTTCAATCAAGATCGTCAATTGCGCCATAGGTCGCAGCGCGGAGTTTTCTGACAACAGGCATTGTTCCTGCTCCTCTTCTTTGTATAAAGTATAATAACACAAGATTCCTTTCCGGATCAATGCACATATAATTTCCGGTCCAGCCATCCCAGCCGAATTCACCGAGGCTCGCCTGAGAACCCGCTTTTCCCTGATTAATAAGCACCCTCATAAGACCGCCGTATCCATATCCCCTGTTGCTATCCCAGTCAAGCCCCCAGGATTGTTCCTGAGTTAGATGATTTGTAGCAAGAAACTTTACGGAGGCGGAGCTGATGATCCTTGCTCCCTTATAAATACCACCGCCGGCAAGCATCATAGCAAAATGCGAATAATCATCAATAGTTGATACAAGACCGCATCCCCCCGCCTCGTACGCAACATCTTCATGATAATACTCACCGAGATAGCAGGCATCAGAAGCAACAAGCTCAAATTCATTATCACAGCCCTTCTTAGGCAGGTAATCGTAGCTCATGGCAAATCTGTCCCACTTCTCCCTGGGTACAAAAAATCCTGTATCCGGCATCTGAAGCGGATTAAATATCTCTTTTCTAAGGAATTCACTGTACCTTATTCCCGTAGCCTCTTCTATTACAGCAGCAAGAATATCCGCGGACAATCCGTACATCCATCTTTCGCCCGGCTCAAAAGCAAGAGGGTTCGTTGCAATCTTTCTTACGATTTCCCTTGTAGAGAGCCTCTCGCCCTTATTGACCCCATCCACTATTTCGTCAAAGATTACCTGCATTCTTCTGCCGGCTTCACTGCAGCCCTCCCAGTTTTCACCGTAAGGTATCCCGGAAGTCATCGTAAGGAGATTCATTAAAGTAATAGGCCTCGAAGCCGGCTCCTCACTATAAGTTACCTTTCCTTCAGAATCCTTTTCTTCCTTAAGAACCTTCATATTTGCATATTCCGGCAGATAATCTCCAACAGGGTCATTTAAGTCGATAAGCCCCCGCTCCTGCGCTATCATTACAGCTACTGCCGTTATCGGTTTTGTCATTGAAAAGAGTCTGATTATGGCATTCCTTTCCATCGGTCGCCCCTTTTCAAAATCCGCATACCCGAACTGTCCGTAATAAACCTCTTTTCCGCCGCAGAGGACAAGAGCCGAGTTTCCCATAACTCTGCCTTCTTCGACCTCAGCCTTCATGATCCTGTCCATTATCCCGGTATAGTTTTTCATCTTATAAATCCCCAAATCATTACATTCTGTTTTTGATCTTAGTACGTATTACTACAAATATTCCTCCGCCAAGTAAAACTCCCAGCAGGCAGTAGAACCAAACCGGGATCCTTTTGGCATTAAAGCACCTTACGTTAATCCACATACGGTTTACCTTTGCGTTGGTGTCCGTATCAAAGTAGAGCATAACAGCGCTTCTGTCGATTACCTCCTTAGGCGGATACTGAGCATAGAGCATGCGCCTTGTCTGCTGCTCGCTGACAGTCAGTATATAATCCTCATCATCGTAGTCTCCGGTAAAATAGAAGCCCAGCGGATATTCGACCGTTTCTTCTTCCTCCTCCGGATCTGCCTCATAATTCCATTTAATATAATCATAAACGGTATCGTCATCCTCGCCACCGCTGATAACAGAGCTGTATCCGATGTAATACATGTTCCTTACAGCATTTTCCGGCATTGAAAGGAAATTGATAAAGCTCTCTGCAGCATGCTTCTTGGCAGTATCACCTTTAATACCGTTTTTAAGCATAACCCAGCCGTCAAACCAGAGATTGGTAGATTCCTCGGGAACAGCGAACTCCAGTATAAAATCATCCTCTTCGGCCTGTTCCATAGCGTACACGGCGTCTCCGGACCACTGGTAATTTGCGGCAACTTTGCCCGTTATCATATCCGCTTTTCCGCTGTCGGTTTCAAAGGAATATAAGTTGTCCTTGGCAAGCTGAAGATAATTCTGTACATCTAAAAGAGTTTCATCCGATACATCGTTCATCTCATCCATAAGGCTTTCCGAATAGTCCTGCCTTTTGCGAAACTCATCACTTAAAAGATAGTCGGATTTAACAGCTCCTATTGCTGCGAACATTGCATCACGTACGTTATCTTTTATAGTAATACGCCTGTAAATGTTTTTATTTGTAAATACGTTCCATGTTGAAGCTTCCTCACGGGATAACATTTCAGGATTGTAAATTATACCCGTAACTCCCCACATATATCCGGCCGCATACTTGCTCCACTTTTCCCCGCCTATCTCGTTTTCCTCAAAAACCTCACGGATAAAGGGTGATACGCCATTTATATAATAGTTTTCCTCCACGGATTCATCAAAGAAATCATCTGAAAAAGGTTCAGCCATTCCTTCGCTCATCAGCTTCATTATCATATAATCCGAGGGGCAGACAAGATCATACTCATCTCCCATTGTAAGCATACTGTACAGTTCTTCATTTGTACCGAAGCAGCTGTACTGGACCTTTACTTTTTGGCCATAGGTTTCAAAGTACCAGTCTTCAAAGTCCTCTACAAGAGAATTCTCTCCGAATATATCTCCGCTCTCAAGATCTATTACCTCGTCTTCGTCCCAATCACCTTCATCGATATACTCCTCCCAGTTACAGACTTTAAGAACGATTTCACCCGATGGGCTCTCGCTGTCTTCCGAAGCAAAACTCTTTATATCAAGAGTGCCAAAAACAAGCGTTATTAAAAGAGCTGACGCTAAAAACCTTTTCATTATGCATCGCTCCTTTCTTCTGATTTAACTTTTCCGCGGTATAAATTCATAGATATCGCAACTGCCAAAACAATAAGGAATATAACTGTAGAAAGCCCCCAAAGAGCCGTTTTTATCTCCGTATGGGAGCCTCTCGTGGCATTGACAACATACGTACTTATTGTATCGAAGGTGGCAGGCTTTGTGTATGTCGCGATAAAGTAATCGTCAAGAGAGAGGGTTATGGCCATAGCAAAGCCCGATACTATCCCGGAAAAGATCTGAGGGATGATTATCTTAGCCAGTGCCTGCGCAGGTGATGCACCGAGATCCAACGCCGCCTCATAAAGGCTCGAATCCATTTGCTTTAACTTCGGCATAACCGACAGATATACAAAAGGAGCAGACAAAACCACATGTCCTATTATAAGAGGGATAAAGGTATCTTTACTTACTCCAAGTACCACAACCAGCAGTATGCAAAGGGAGAAAGCCGTAACTACGTCCGCATTGACTACAGGTATCTGATTGGCGGCGCCAAAGGTCTTTCCGATCCTTTTATCGGAGTAAAAAGATCCGATAGCACCTACTGTTCCAAGTATAGTTGCAAGTACAGAGCTTACAAGCGCAAGAGCTACCGTTCCCCAGATCATACTTCCCAGTTCCGGAGTTGTAAAAAGAGTAATGTAGTTCGAAAGAGAAAAGCCTCTGATCGCACCTATTGTAGTAGCGTCCGTAAAACTGTATACCGCAAGAATGAGGATAGGCGCGTAAACAAATATAAGCCCAAGAACAACTATAATGGGTCCCGCAATCTTTTTCACAGCAGCGCACCTCCCCTCTTCTCCTCTTCCTCCGAGCCGGTAAGCAGGGTGAAGAGAACGATAATAAGTAAAAGAACAAGTGCTATCATTGAACCGTTATGCCAGTCGTATGCGGAGAAATAGCTTCCGATAAGGCTTCCCATAATATACGTACTGTTATAGAGCATATCCGGTACAACATAGTTTGTCATCGCAGGTAAGAACACCATCGCGGTACCGCTTACGATTCCGGGCATTGACAAAGGCAAAGTCACCTTTAAGAATACCTGTATGTCTCCGGCTCCAAGATCCCTCGCCGCTTCCAACAGGCTTCCGTCAAGTTTGGAGATCGTATTGTAAAGAGGCAGGATCATAAAGGGAAGGAAATCGTAAGTCATACCGATCACAGTATTTATAAAAGGATGAAAGGCAAGGTTTCCCTCTATTGCCGTAAGTATCTCCTTAAGCGCCGTAAGCCTTAATGTGAAGTTGATCCACATAGGCATAACAAAAAGCATAATAACAACGCCCTTGGAGTTAAACTTGCTCCTTGCAAGGACGTAAGCGATCGGATAAGCTAATAAAAGGCACACCAAAGTAACCACCAGCGCAAGGGCAAGTGAGTAAAGCAGCGTACCTATTGTGTTTGAATCGGTGAAGAATCCGATAAGATTTTCAACGGTAAAATGCCCTGTGGCATTTGTAAAAGCATAGTAAAAAAGTACCAGGAGAGGCGCGATAACAAACAAAACAAGGAATATCGCGTAGGGAATTCCCAGATACTTTCTGGCAAAAGTCTTTTTCATCCCCGGTCTCCTATTTCTTTATTGAAAATGTCATTTTATCTTCAGGCATAACAAGGCCAACGGTATCATCCATATTCCAGAGATATTCATCATCCACAATAAGATCGTGTCCGTGGATCGTTCTGACAACATAGCTGTAATGGTCACCCTTATATATAAGGTTGATGATCTTTCCGCTGGTAAGACCTGCCTCAACATCATCGCTCAATTGAATATCACCCGGTTGTATAGAAACCAAAACCTTGATTTCCGAAGTATCAATCTTTTCTCCGGAAGCATCAAAGAGCTCTCCGTCCTTTATCCTTGATCCGGGGAATACCTTTGTAACGTCACAGGAAATTGTTCGGTCGGAGTATACCAGATTAAGGTCGTCTCCAACCTCCGCTTCAAACCTTGTAGTATGGTCCTCGGCGATCATAATGTGTATGCCTTCGGGTTCAAGACTCATTCCGATAGTGTCGCCAACCTTAGCGGACTTTATGGACTGGATCACCATCTCGTACTTTCCGCTCTCCACAGCTATCTCATAGTGTATACCTTTAAATATAACAGATGTAACTTTACCCGTTATAATACCATCTTCGGGCCTTGTAATAATTACATCCTCCGGACGTACAACAACATCAACAAGGGTTCCCTCCGGAACGTCATCCATACACTCAAACTCTCCCCCGGCAAATCTCGCTTTAAGATGCCCCGTCATAATTCCCTTGAATATATTACTTTGTCCGATAAAGTCAGCTACAAAAGCATTCTTGGGCTCGTTATAAATATCCTCGGGGGTTCCTATCTGCTGCGTCCTTCCGTTGTTCATAACAACAATCTTGTCGGACATAGTAAGGGCTTCTTCCTGGTCATGAGTAACGTAGATAAAAGTAATTCCCAGCTTTGCGTGCATATTCTTAAGCTCAAGCTGCATTTCCTTACGCATCTTAAGATCCAGGGCTCCGAGAGGCTCGTCAAGGAGAAGAATCTTGGGCTCGTTGACAAGTGCTCTCGCAATAGCGATCCTTTGCTGCTGACCGCCGGAAAGAGTGGAAACCTTTCGCTTTTCAAATCCCTCAAGATCAACCATCTCAAGTACATGAGAGACCTTCTTTTTTATGAGATCAGGCTTCATTTTCTTAAGTTTTAAGCCAAAGGCGATATTCTCATATATATTCATATGAGGGAAAAGAGCATACCGCTGAAACACAGTATTGATCGGCCTTTTATTTGGAGGAAACTGCGCGATATCCTGACCGTCCAAAAGAATCTGTCCCGAAGAAGGAAGTTCAAATCCGGCAATCATACGAAGAGTTGTTGTTTTACCGCAACCTGAGGGGCCTAAAAAAGTAACAAACTCCCCCTGCTTCACCTTAAGATTAAAGTCTTCCACCGCCGTAAATCCGTTATCTTCATATGTTTTGGTGATGGAATTTAGCTCAATTATGTAACGATCAGACACCTCTATCCTCCTCGGGCAGGTTTTATTCTATGCCCATCAGCCCTTCAAGTTCTTCCTGGGCAAGGACCAGGCCATCCTCGATGCTGATTTCTTTTTTCATAATGTTTCTCATCATGTTTCCCAAAATAGTGTAAAATCTTGACCATTCCCTTATATCCGGTCTGTATATACCGTTCTCAAGAGCGGTACATATAACTCTAAGATGCGGGTTTTCCTTACCAAGTTCGGGATCTTGCAGAGAAGAGTACCTGCAAGGCACACCGCCGATCTCTACCGTGCTCTTTTGAACATCCCTGTCCATAAGATACGTAAGGAGCCTGGCGGCCATATCTTTATTTGCGGAGTTCTGCGGGATTCCCAAAGTCCATATTCCATAAATATTTGAATTATAGGACTGTGCTTCATCTGTAGCCTTTCCCGGGAAAGCCATATAATCCGTATCGGCGCCGGTCTCCGGATTGTACCAACCCGGCCAGCCCACTGCCACCGCCTGCTTTCCGGCGGCCAGGGACCCTATAAGCTCATCCTTCGGGTAAGAGCCTCCCGTATCCGAAATGTCAAGATAAAATCTCAAAGCCTCCGCAAACTCCGGCGTATTGACCGTAGGTCTGTCGTTTTCATCCACGACCCATCCTCCGAAAGCGCATAAAACCGGCAAAAAATCAACAACAATGTTGTTCTCCGTATCTCCCCTCAGTACAAAGCCGCCCTTTCCGGATTTTGCAGCTTCTTCACAAAACTTCTTCATATCTTCAAGCGAATCGAAATCCTCCGGTTTGTATCCCAGAGCATCCGCCGTTTTTGTGTTCAGCATCATTACCGTAACGTTTCCATAGTATGGGACAAGATATGTCTTACCATTTTGAACGCATATCGTCGTAGTGGCGGGAATTATATCATCATCAAAGCTGTACCCGAGCTCCCCAAGGTCAGAAAGCACACCCTCATCTACGTATTCCGAAACCCAGGAAGAATCCACCATGCAAAGGTCGTAGCTTCCCTTTTTCCGGACCGAATCATTAAGTATATAGCTGTGAAGATCGTCCTCCGACATCTCCACTATTTCGCATTTTATCCCGTTCTTTGTTTCAAATTCACCAATGCAAGCCTTGATTACTTCAGAATACGTTCCGGCACGAAGCGCCAAAACGAGTTTATTTGCGCGCGTACCATCGCTGCATCCCGTTCCTAACAGCAGCATGCATACCGTGAGAAATAAGCAGATAATCTTCTTTTTCATACCACAAATCCTCAAATTGAAGTTAACGAAACTCAATAATTAGTTTATCAGCAACCCGATAATGTTGCAATCTCAAAATGTAGTATGATAATATTAATTAAACGTTCATAAGTAGGGAGATTTTATGCTTTCATTCGAAAAAAAATTCACAACATTTATCGAGAATAATATAGACAAACTTTTCTTTCCTTTATGCATCATTTTTTCATTAATTTTGAGAATTGCTGCATTTAATTTCGTCAGCTCCGATATGGAAGGTTATCTTCTCGGCTGGTTCGGGCAGATTGAGCAGCTCGGCCGTATTCACGCCCTTAAAACGCAAGTTGGCAATTACAGCGTTGCATACCAGACGCTCATTGCCATAATGACCTATATTAAAATCGATCCTTTGTATCAATACAAGATGCTTTCGGTTTTATTTGATTATGCCCTTGCTTTCGGAGTTTATTCCCTTGTAAAAGAGCTCTCTTCAAAAAAGATACATGCATACGTCGCCTTCGCCGTTACGATTTTTTCTCCCTTAGTATTTATCAATTCCGCAGTATGGGGACAGTGTGACGCAATTTATACAGCTTTTGCCGTTTGGTCACTATATGCATTTATCAAAAAGAAATACCCCATTTCAATGGTACTCTTCGGACTGTCCTTTGCCTTCAAACTGCAGGCGATATTTTTGCTTCCTTTTTATCTTTTTGCATACATAAGAAAAAAGGAGTTTTCCATATTTAATTTCCTGATCGTACCTGCAACCATGGAGTTTGTCTGCATCCCTGCTATGATAATGGGACGCAGCTTCAAAGGCGCCTTCAGCCCCTATTACTACCAGACCGGCTCCTGTGACAAAATGTATTTCAGCTATCCTTCGTTTTGGTCGATATTCGGAATAAATAGCCCCGATACCAGGCTCAAGTTTATCGAAGGATTCAAGCTACCTGCCGTCATCATGGCCTTTTCCGTACTGATGCTTTTGATGATATTCCTCTTTGCAAAAAAGGTGGAGCTAAACGCAAGAAATACTGTCTTTATATCTTTCATCTTTATTTATACCTGCGTTATGTTCCTTCCGGGAATGCACGAAAGATACGGATTTATGTATGAGATACTCGCTATTGTGATTGCTTTCCTGATACCAAAGGCTATTATTCCCGCCGTGTTGCTACTTAGTCTGAGCCTTATTACTTATGGCTCTAACCTGATTTACAACCTTGAAATACACCCGGTTATGGGAATTGCAAACTTCGCCGTTTATTTGATTTATATTTACTTCTTTTATAAAGATAATTTCAATACTGCAGAGCTTAATAAAGAATGAACAAAGCATTTAATATCAAAAAATATACAGATATACTTCTGATAATCTCTATTGTAATACTTGCCCTTACTCTGATTCCTATGATCGTTCTGGGCTTTTTTGCGCACCCTCTTGGGGATGATTTTTATTACGGAGTACCGGCAAAGGAAGCTATGGATGCCGGCAAAGGACTCTTAGGGATACTAACAGCCGCTGTAAAGGGAACCGTCGATCAATATAAAATCTGGCAGGGTACGTACTCTGCCATGTTTTTGATGCACCTTCCTCCCCAGCTTTTGAGCTACCGTCTGTACGGCTTATATCCCGCCTTTATAATCCTTTTTCTCACAGGCAGTATCTTCTACGCTACAAAGCCCTTATTTGTTACCGGAAGGGACAATAACTCAAAGCCCTGGCTAACTACGGCCGCTCTTCTTGCCGCGACATGTATACTTTTTGTCCCGGTTTGTGCAGAGACCTTTTACTGGTACAACGGCTCTGTTTATTACACGGGCTTTTTGTCACTGACTCTTTTTTTCTTCGGGCTATTTTTCAGATACCGTTCCGACAAAAAAAAGTACAAGCTTGTCATATGCATCCTGCTTGCTCTTTTTATCGCAGGGGGCAACTATGCCTCTTTGCTTCCCACGATACTGATCCTCGTCCTTTTAACCGTTAATGATGTTTTTGCAAAAAAGAAATCCCTTTTGCTCCCGGATTGTCTTTTGATCATTGCTTTTCTCATCGGCTTTGCCATCAGCGTTCTCGCCCCCGGCAACGCCCTTCGCCAGTCAACAAGCTACGGACTTCCCGCCGTAAAAGCAATCGCAAAGTCCATACTGCAATGCCTGGGCTATCTGCTAAACTGGACAACACCCTTTTACTTTCTTGTCCTAATTGCCCTTACACCGATTTTTATCGACGTTATCAAAAAGAGCTCCTTTACCTTCAAATCCCCATACCTTGTATGTCCGGTAGTATTTGGCGTATTCTGTTCATCCGAAACACCTACCTTTTACGCCCAAAGTAACGGCGGAGCCGCCAGAGTATTTGACATCTGCTTCTATATGCTGATACTTACAATAGCCTTCATTTATTACTATATCCTTGGAGCTATCATAAGATTAAATGAAAAGAAAAAAGCCGGCGATGCAAGAGTATTTATCCCATGCACAGCCGTACTTTTGGTCATCTGTATTATATTTTCAGTTATAAGGCCTGCCCTCTATACCTTTATGAAGCCCAATTCCGTAACCGCCGCTACTGCCCTTATAAGCGGTGACGCGGCCTACTACAACTCGCAGTACATAGAACGTTACAAGCTGATAGAAGCTGCAAGGGAAGATAGCGGCGATGCGCTGGTACCTGCTATTGATGTACCCGAGTCTCTTAAAGGCTTTATAAACTGCGGGGATATCTCATTCGACTCATCAGCAAACGATTTTGTTGCAAGATACTTTGGATTAAATTCCATCGCTGCCCGGTAATACATTCAGGTTACTCTTTTTCATCCTTTTTCAACAGACAGAATCTCGTAAACAAAGCCGTTTGAGGATACAAATTCATCGGCTTTGTTTATTTTTGTTCCGGGAAAATGCTCTTCAAAGTATTCGTCAAGAAAGTCTCTGTTTTCCACGTTATCGACCTGATAAATTATATATAAATCGTCTCTTTCTATAAGAGAAACCGCAGGATCTTCTATACCGTGAGCTTTGAGCTTATCGTTATACCAGGGACTGTTTGTAATCCAGCTTCCCATATATACATAGTTCTCATAAGCCGACTCTCCAAAGCCCAAAGTCCTTTCTTTGTAATGAAGGTTCGTCATATCAAAGAAATAGAAATTATCCGGATGGTCCTCTAGATAATCCTCCAGCTCCGAAAAACAAACGCTCATTTTATCAAAGCCTATCGCTTCGTTTTTAACATTTCTCATAACCGGCAAGCCGAACCTTACCGCTATAAAGCAAATAACCAATACTGAGGCAATAAATACCGGAGATATTTTAAGGCGCGTAAACGGCTTTTTAAAAGCTCTCTCCCAAAGCCTGTACTTTATCGCTATGGCTACTAATAAGAATAGCTCTGCCACATAGATTATCTGCGTTACTCTAAAGGGATATCTTCCGTTATAAACAAGGTATATCCAGTCAAACATCCTTGCTACGATCAAAAATCCTACGTCTCTAACTGCCTTAAACTTCTTCGACAAAACAGCTAAAACAATTACTGCCGCATACATCCAAAACACAAATACATTGATAGGTCTATCCGTGTAATCCTTTATATTTCTTTCTATGATAGACGAAAAGACTTCTTTTAATCGGCCTAAAAGATCCGCATTATTTCTGCTCCGATTTTCTCTCGTAATCTCATCTAAAGCAGCTAAACTCTCTTCATTTATATTTTTATCAAGGATAAGATTGTAATGCTCTGTAAGAGCTCTGTAAGAGGACTCCTTTATGCCATACTTTTCATATACATCCCGATATATCTCGTAATCCGGGAATCCCTCGTAATCGACCATATCGGCACGCAACTCATTATACTTGTCGTAGGACTTCCAGTCTTCCGAAGAATACGCTATCTTGCCCGCCAGTATATTTATAACCATCGAAAGGACAATAACTCCCGCAGCAAAAACAAGGACAGCAAAATGGCTCTCTTTTTTATTTCCAAGATAATCTATAAATTTATCCAGAAGAATCATTCCAAGAAAAGGGATGATCATATAAAATGCGCTGCTTCTGACCGAGAAAGACAAAAGTGCGAAAACAAAAAGCATGATCAGGTTTGCTCTGTTTTCTTTTACAGTTTTATCTATCTGCACCAGCGCCAACGCAAGAGCGGCTCCGGCCCCAAGAAATCCTCCAATGATCGTAAACTGAGTCTGGACGAAATACCGGAAAAAAATTGACGATGATACAAGTAATCCTACTGCCAGGCAACAAAGTGACATATACCATTTCTTGCAGGCTGTGGCCAGATTATAAAGCACATACCAGATTACAATGCCGGCGTAAAGGCATAGAATTATCCCAAACCACGGAACGTAGTTTCCGGTCAACTTATAAAGCGACGACATTATAAAACCGGAGATTATTCCCAGATGATATCCTCTCATCTCCGGAGTCCCGGTCATTTCCCCGGATACGACGGTTTTAAGGTATATATTGTCATTGTCTATCAAAAATGGCGCTATGCGATTCGATATCACTATAAACAAAACAACCGAGACCGCGCATATCATCGCCCATATAAAGCTTTTTTTCTTAACTTCCATAACTGTCTTCCTTACGTTCTGTTAAATCTATCTTAATGATATCATACTTTCTCATCTATTTCACATCACACTGTAAATATACTCTGCCATGCGGACAGACTCGGAATGCTTCGCATATTCTCGGATTACTGCGAATGCAAGTTGCTAAGCTCGAAAATGCTTCTATTACGTCATATCTGCGGTGGCTGAAACGAACCTCGATTCCGCTTCGCTTCATCTCGGTCGTCTCAGCCATCCAATGATGGACAGAGCATAAAAATAGGACGCTTGGAATGTAAAACATTCCAGCGTCCATTTTGTATACTCTGCCATCGCAGATATGACTATCTTTTCGAAAACTGAGGAGCACGTCTCGCTGCCTTTAAGCCGTACTTCTTTCTTTCCTTCATACGAGGGTCTCTTGTAAGGAATCCTTCCTTCTTGAGAACAGGTCTGAAATCTGCATCAACCTGAAGAAGGGCTCTTGAAAGTCCGTGACGGATAGCTCCGGCCTGACCTGTGGTTCCACCGCCCTTAACGGTTACGGTTACGTCGAACTTTCCTTCGTTCTCGGTAACGGTAAGGGGCTGACGAACTACCATCTTAAGGGTCTCAAGACCAAAATACTCATCGATGTCTCTCTTGTTGATAGTGATCTTTCCTTTTCCGGGAGTAACATAAACTCTTGCAACAGAGCTCTTTCTTCTACCGGTTCCATAATATCTTTCTGACTTAGCCATTTATTTAACCTCCCTTAGAATGTAAGCTCTTCAGGCTTCTGAGCAGCATGAGGATGCTCAGCTCCTGCGTATACGTGAAGCTTTGTGTACATCTGTCTTCCTAAGGGTCCCTTGGGAAGCATACCCTTAACTGCAAGCTCGATTACTTCAGCAGGGCTGTTTGCAAGCTTATCTCTAAGTGACTCTTCCTTCATTCCTCCAACATAGTCAGAGTGATGATAGTAAATCTTCTGGTCAAGCTTCTTACCTGTAACCTTGATCTTCTCAGCATTTACAACGATAACGAAATCGCCGGTATCAAGGAAAGGAGTGTAAGTAGGCTTGTTCTTACCTCTTAAAACTTTAGCGACCTCAGCAGCAAGACGGCCGAGAGTCTTATTAGTAGCGTCAACTACATACCATTTTCTCTCAATGGTAGAAGCGCTAGGCATATAAGTCTTCATCGTGTTTCCTCCAAAATTGATTAGCTACATTTAACGGACCGCTCCGCAAATGTATTCGTTCTATAAATTTATTACAGGAAAACCTGTCTCACACCACTTTCGCGATAAAAACGGATGTCCGGGCCGTTAATACCATGATGAGAGGCGCTCAGACCGTCGGCAGCTCGGGTTGGGAGGCCTTTGCAAACCTAAATCGTCGCACATTCACAGATTTTACAATAATGCAAATATGTTGTCAAGCGTTATATCGGAATTTTCTGCATTTACAGCCAAAAATCTTTAGGCATTTACAGCTTAACTCTTCATAAGCAGTTCCTTACAATTCCATATCGTCAAAAAAGCTGTTTTCTTCGCCGGTCTCCCCCTTGTACCTTATCAGATACCCTTTCATAGTCGTGTACCTGTCCCCCATACTCTCGATAAGGGAGGAGACGTTTTCCGGGCCTATGCATCCTATGTCAATGAGAAGATCAAAGTATTCCTTATCCTCACCGTGTTCATCCAATAAAAGGGGCCAGACCACATGGTCCATATTCTCCCTCATATAACCCGCGAAAACCTTTTTATTTGCCTCACTAAGCCCCGCATCATGCAAAAGGCGCGTAAACAGTGCCCTTACCTTTTCTTTCTTCTTTATAAGGCAATACGTGTCGAGATTGCTCTCATCCCCCACATAGTCCTCTTCACCGCAAAGAAGCATCTTTGAAAATCCTTCGGAGTCGTCCTTACCGAGAAAAAGCGTCAGCGCTCCGTCAAGTCTTTCAAACCATTCCGGGCTTCCGGCCGTGTCATCTTCCAAAAGATACATAGCATCAAGCCTTGTAACGGAAAGAGCGAGCAAATAGGGAAGATCTTTCTGCAGCAAATCCGCCTCCATATGCGCTGCAGCATCGCCAAGATCTGCGTCCGTATCCGGTCCGTTTTTCCTTACAATCCTTTCAAGCTTACCACAGTCTTTAAAAACTCCGATACCGTATTCAATCCTTCCGCCGGGGATCTCAAGCTCCTTAAGCGAGCTGCAGGATGCAAAGGCGTAATCTCCGATAGAACTTACCGCCTTCGGAAGGCTTATCTTTGTAAGCGTTTTAGCCCCTAAAAAGGCTTTTTTGCCTATAGCCGTAACGGGAGCCTCCTCAAAAGATTCGGGAATAGAAACCGAAACATCTTTTCCTCTGTAATATTCAATTTTGGCGTAAATATTTCCCGTCTCGCCCGGAAACGTACTGACACCAAGGCCGCCGTTTCCAAGATCAATTTCCCTGACCATCTTTCCTTAACCCTTAACTACAGATCGAGCTTTTCAATCTCCTTCAAAATCTCTGTGTTTTTCTCCGTCATCAGCATCTCGGAGCTGTATTTATTGTACTCTTTGCTGCCGAATTCAGAAAGAAACTTAGTTCCCACATCGCTAACAGTAAGTTCCGTAAGAAGGATAAGCATCTCATTTCCCTGTTTGAAGGCTTTTTCCGTAAACTCAAACCCATTCTTTAAGCCTTCGCGGACTTCCTGAGCCTCATCCATAAGCTCGGATTTTTTTTGGTTAAAGACATCCCTTACAACTTCAAAAGCTTCCTCATCCGTAAATGAACTTCCCACGGCTTCCGCCTTTGCCTTTTCGAGGGCTTTCTTACAGCCTTCATAAAACGAAAGGGTAAGTCTCGAAATCTTTTTCTCTTCGTCTGAGTACGCGCCTGCTGCCTTTAAGCTGTCTGTTTTTTTCTTTCTTGCGCTTATAAGGTCCCCCAATACAGCTTCGACAGAGGATCCTTTCATAGCCTTAAGCGCCGGAAGTACCGACTTTAACATCTCTCCCTTTTTATTGACATCCCCCATCCTTCCGAGGATTTCGGAAACAAGAAGACCCATGAGCGATAATTTTTCGTCAAAAGGAGCAGCCAAAGCCTTAGATACAGTCTCTTCTCCGTAATTTCCCGCAAGTATAGCGCCTGCGTCATAGTCGTTTTTATATTTATTGTAAAGATCGTAATACGCCGTAAACTCTCTTACTACTCTGTCATTTCTAAGGTACTGACCAACAAGAGTCTCCGAAACTCTAAGCCCTTCCTCCTCATAAAGAAGAAGTATCTGTGAAAGGTCTTCCCAGCCTCTTGCCGTAACGAAGCTTTTTCCGGAGGCTACCGTCTCGATTATGTAAAAATCTTCCTTGTTAAGCTCAAGATAAGTCGTTATTGCGTTATGGATTCCCCTGGTTCTCGCATATTTTTTCCAGGCATCATAATCAGCGTCCACATTTAAAATCTTAAGTCTGTCCAGCGTAACCACATCAAATTCGCGTACGGATTTATTGTACTCGGGAGGGTTTCCGGCAGTTACTATCACCCAGCCTTCGGGAACCTGATGACGTCCGAAGGTCTTGTACTGCAGAAACTGAAGCATTGAAGGTGCAAGAGTCTCGGAAACGCAGTTTATCTCGTCTAAAAATAGAATGCCCTCTCTTATTCCGCTCTTTTCCATCGTCTCGTAGACCGATGCGATTATCTCGCTCATCGTATACTCGGAAACGGCATATTCCTCACCTGAGTAGTTTTTATGCTCGATAAATGGAAGACCCAGTGCCGACTGGCGCGTGTGATGCGTCATCGAGTACGACACGAGCGCAATACCCAGCTCCTGCGCAATCTGCTCCATGATAGCAGTCTTTCCGATTCCCGGAGCGCCGAGCAAAAAAATCGGCCTCTGTCTTACGACCGGAATCCTGTACTCTCCGAAATCATCCTTTTTAAGATAAAGCTTTACGGTATCCTCAATATACTTTTTTGCATCCCTGATATTCATACTTCTTCCTCTTAATAAGCCCAGTCCGCTATATGATCCGCAGCTTCTTTAATCTGTTCGGCGTTTGACATTTCGGGCTGTCCGTCACCTTTTTGTATTCCGTAGCTTCCAAAATACGAATGAATCCCCCCGGAAATTATTATCTCCTCGCTCCCAGCCGGCCAGTTTGCTCTGTTTTTTTCATAGCTTTCCATATTCAAAATCTTGTCGTTTGATCCGTAGATTGACAAAAGCCTGAGATCGCTGTCCGAAAAATCCTGCGTTGTATACGAAGCGCAAAGTATAAGCCCCTCGTATTCTCTTTCCGGCGAATCACTTAAATATGCGGCTGCCGCAACTCCGCCGAGGGAATGTCCCGCCAGATACCAGTTAAGCCCCTGAACCCTTTCCGCGTTGTCTCCTATATATTTATCAAGTATATCAATTGCATCTATCCTTAGAAAAGCCAGATTTTCCGGCATTCTCGGCAGTATACAAACATACCCTCTCCCCGCCAGTTCATACATAAAGGGACTGTAGGCGGTGTACTCAACCTTCCCGCCCGGGTAAAAGACAATAACAGCCTTGTACTCCTTACAGGCAGGCAAAAACACCATTCCGTCGCCGTTGGAGTATGTATGCACCTTCCCGTCAAATACATTTTTAACGGAATTGATTATCACGTTGTCCGCGTGATAATAGTCCATAACATAGACCCTGAAAAATACCGCGAAGATCAGTATCAAAGCAAACGCTGTCCCCACAGCGATAAGAGCTCTTTTCCCCCTTCTTTTTCTCTTACTTTTAACGTCTGTTTCCGTATTCAAAACACAAATCTCCAAATAAATAAATCAAATGCCCGCATAATCTGCAAATCTTTTCTACAAGATTTCCTCAGGCGAAAGAACCACTTTAGCGGCCCAGGCCGGAACCTGCGGTGCTCTGTCATCCTCTTTAAGAAAAACAAAGGCAACATTGTAATCCGGCATTTCCCCGGGATAAACTCCATAACCGTCGGTGAAGTATATAAGTCCCTTTAATTTCTTCAGTTCCCCGTCTTTTCGAAGTTTGTCAACATATTCAAAGACGGGGCGAAAATCCGTAGAACCGAATCCTGTCAGCTTTCCGTTTATAAGGAAATCCTCAAAATCTTCATCGCAGGTTATCTTCGTATCGCTCTGAATCTGATTGTCACACTGCAAAATGTGGACATTCATCTTCTTAAAAAAAGTGTCCTCGCTCCGAAGTATCCCGACTGTTTTCCGTAAGAAATCCTGTACCACCTTTCCCTTGCAGGAAGCGGAAGTATCAAGAGCAATAACAAACTCGTTGATCCTGTTAATATCCTTATACTCAAGCGGCTCAACAAGAGGCATATTTCCGTATGTTTCAAGACCATAGGTATAATACACATAATCGAACTCTTCATCGTTTATATGCATCGCCTCACCCTGCATCATAAACTGTTTAAGGAATTTACCGTAGTCCTGCTTTTCACGGGTCGCTTCCGCCAGCTCAAGATCAAGGCTCTCTCCCCCCGCTTTATTTTTTGAAAAGCTCTTAAGATCTGCCTTTATACGCTCCGTGATCTTTTTCCACTGCTCAAGGGAAATCTCATACTTTTCCGGCTCCTTCCAAAGAACGTGGCTGTCTGTGCAAAAAAGCCTTCGAAGAGTCGCCTCCTCGAGGTAGGAAGGGGGCTCTACCAAAAACAGTTTATAGAGCTTTACCGCGGAAAGCTGCGGACATCTTTTTCTCAAGGTCTTTAGTTTAAGCCTTCTCTCCGCATCCGCCTCCGACTTATCCTTATAGGTATCGAGCTCCATCATAACAGTCCAGACCGCTACATCCGAAGCAAGATCCCATGCCTTTTCATTCTTTTTTTCATACTCGAAATTGTGATGAAAAACAAGGTGAAAAATCTCATGAAGATACAGATTTACAACGGATTCCTGATCTAACTTGAAATCCTCCAACAGCTTCTTCGGGTCGAAATATATCTTTTTTCCGTCGCAGGCGTAGGAGGAGCTTCCAAAGGCGGGCTCCCATGAAAGATTGCCCATGGCAACCTCAAGAAAGCGCAGATCCAGTAAAATCCTTGCGTGGGCCGCATCTATGATCTTGTATGCGATTTCAAGGAGCTTTTCCTTGTCCTTCTTTTCTGTTTCCATATTCATCACCATTCAGAGAACAAGTGAGTCGCATCTTTGCTGTCCAAGCTTATACAATAAGCTTGGACCACTTCGAGCAGTCCCAAGTCTCCGTAGCGAGCCCCTCGTAAAACTCCGGCTCGTGACAGACCATCAAAATACTTCCCTTATACTCTTTAAGCGCCCTTTTAAGCTCATCCTTTGCATCCACATCAAGGTGGTTGGTGGGCTCGTCAAGTAGCAAAATATTCGTAGGCTTGTTGATAAGCTTACAAAGACGTACCTTCGCCTGCTCTCCTCCCGAGAGGACGCGAACCTGGCTCTCTATATGCTTTGTGGTAAGTCCGCACTTTGCAAGAGCGCTTCTGACCTCGTACTGGGTAAAGCCGGGGAAGGTCTGCCAGATTTCCTCGATACAGGTTGTTGTGATGCTCTGATCCATCTCCTGCTCAAAATATCCGATCTCAAGATAATCTCCAAGCTCGGCGCTTCCCGAAAGCGGCTTTATAAGCCCTAAAATACTCTTTAAAAGAGTAGTCTTTCCGATACCGTTTGCGCCGGTAAGAACAATCTTGCTGCCTCTTTCCATCTCAAGGGTAAGAGGGTTTGAAAGCGGCTCATCATAACCGATCACAAGATCTTTTGTCGTAAAGATGTATTTTCCGGGAGTCCTTGCCTCTTTAAAGTTAAACTCAGGCTTTGGCTTTTCCGCCGCAAGCTCGATAACATCCATTTTGTCCAGCTTCTTTTGGCGGGACATAGCCATATTTCTCGTTGCAACTCTCGCCTTGTTTCTTGCGACAAAGTCCTTTAAGTCCTTAATCTCCTGCTGCTGTTTATTGTAAGCCGCCTCGAGCTGGGACTTCTTCATCTCGTAGACTTCCTTAAACTTGTCGTAATCACCCACGTACCTTTCAAGCTTGCGGTTGTCCATATGGTAGATCAGATTGATAACGCTGTTGAGGAAAGGTATGTCATGAGATATAAGTATAAATGCATTCTCATACTCGTTCAAATACCTCTTAAGCCACTCGATATGCTCTGCGTCGAGGTAGTTGGTAGGCTCGTCGAGAAGAAGGATATCCGGCTTTTCAAGGAGGAGCTTTGCCATAAGCACCTTAGTCCTCTGACCTCCCGAAAGCTCCGTAACATCCCTTTCAAGACCAAGATCAAGGATTCCGAGAGCTCTTGCAACCTCTTCCACCTTCGCGTCTATCATATAAAAATCATGCATCGTAAGAAGGTCCGAGATCGTACCGGCCTCCTCCATCAGCTCATCCATCTTTTCGGGATCAGCCTCCGCGAGGCTTTCATAGATACCGTTCATCTCCTTTTCCATATCAAAAAGGAAATCAAAGGCGCTCTTTAAAACGCTCTCTATCGTCATACCCTTTTCAAGGACAGTATGCTGGTCAAGGTAGCCCACTCTTACATTTTTAGCCCACTCGATCTTTCCCTCGTCGGGCTGAAGCTTCCCGGTAATTATATTCATAAATGTGGACTTACCTTCGCCGTTGGCTCCGATAAGTCCGATATGCTCTCCCTTAAGTAATCTGAAGGATACATCTTCAAAAATCGCCCTGTCTCCGAATCCGTGAGTCAGATGCTCCACGTTTAAAATACTCATCTATATCAAAAATCCTAACCGATCATATTTCTTTCAAAAACTGTAAGTATCTCCCTTAGACTTAGCCTAAAGAGGACCATCTTCCCGAGGCTCCGCAGGGAAGAACAAGTCCGTTAGAACTTACGGGAAGCCCTATTTCAGAACTTTCCACCTTTCCTCCGCGCTCAGCCCTTACCGCGCTTTCTATCATATAAGTAAGTACCGCAGGCTGGAGACCCGTAGTATACGAATTGATAAGGAAGAAGGACGCATCCTTGCTGAGTAACTGCGCAGCCAACTGCACAAAAGGCCAGATACTCTCCTCGATCTTCCAGATCTCACCCTTGGGTCCTCTTCCGTAAGAAGGGGGATCCATGATAATCCCGTCGTAGGTATTTCCGCGTCTTAACTCTCTTTCAACAAACTTTGTACAGTCGTCCACAAGCCATCTGATGGGAGCTTCCGAAAGCCCTGAAGAAGCGGCATTTTCCTTAGCCCATGCCACCATGCCCTTTGCCGCATCAACGTGAGTTACCTGCGCGCCTGCTGCCGCAGCTGCTATAGTAGCGCCTCCGGTATAAGCGAAAAGATTCAAAACCTTAAAAGGCTTTCCGCCGGAAAAGTCCTTTGTTGCTCGCTCCCTTTTTCCGCTTTCAATACTCTTTTTAATAACAGAGCTCGTCCAGTCCCAGTTTACTGCCTGCTCCGGGAATACCCCGGTATGCTTAAAGGCAAAGGGTTTAAGATGAAAGGTCAACTCCTTCGAAACAGTTCCGTTAACCAATGGGTAATTAATCTCCCACTCTTCCGGAAGATTAAAAAACTCCCATTCGCCTCCGCCTTTTGCGGATCTGTGGTAATGACCGTTTTTCTTTTTCCAGCGCCTGTCATCATGTCCCGTACTCCAGATAACCTGGGGATCGGGTCTTACGAGATTATACTCTCCCCATCTTTCCAGTTTTTCTCCGTCAGAGGTGTCTATAACCTCGTAATCTTTCCAATTCTCTGCGATCCACATATCAAAAATCCTTTAATACTTTACTTTGCCAAGGCACGCCCATCTGATAAGCATATAGTAAACGGGATAAAAAGTCAAAAGACTAGAGCTTCTTTAGTAACTTTTTGTTCTCGTACATTTCGGCATCAGCCCTCTTAAACACATCCTCCACATACCTGTCGCTTCGGTATCTTGCCGCTCCTGCCGCCACGACAACACCTCCGTTTTTCTTGTTTTCAAGATTTATCAGATAGAAATTCTGCATAAGCTCATCGAGGTTTTCGTAATCACTTCCCCTGACAAGAGCCGCAAACTCATCCCCGCCTATCCTAAAGACAGGGCTGTGAGAAAATACATCGCAGATCAGTCTGCACCCTTTCTTGATAAGTTCATCGCCGGCGCTGTGTCCAAATCTGTCATTCACTTCCTTTAGATTATTTAGATCAAATACGACAATAGCAAAGTTTTGTCCGTTTCCGTTTCGGATAGCATCATTTATAAGCGTTTCCGATTCATTAAAGGCGTTTTTATTCTTTACGCCTGTCAAAGAGTCAATCCCCCACTTATTCCTTGCAACCGCGAGATTATAGGCGTATTCCTGGTCCTTCTTAACCTGCGTATCTACATCGTTTACTCCAAAAAGAAGGAACTCATTTCCCTTTTCCTCGATCTTTTTGGCCTTAAGGGTGACATATCTGAGCTTTCCGGAGATCATTAGCCGGTATGTTATTGAAAAAACCCCTCTTTTCTCAATTTCCTTCAGGATATGTTCTTTCTGCATCTCATTTGCAAATTTCTCGTAATCTTCGCTGTAAATAGCCTTCTTTCCGCTCTCTATGGAATCAATAAAAAAGTCATTTCCTTCCCTGGATACTCCAAGCTCTTTATACTCATCATTGGCATCAAACTGTTTATACGAATTATCCGCCGGGTTAACCGAATAGAAAACTATGTAATTTCCCGCAAGAGCACTGATCCTCGAAAAGGCTATCCTCTCCTCGTCAATCCGCTTCAGAGCTTCTCTTTCGCGCATCTGAACATCAACATTATTGATGCCGATTATAATATGGTTCCTGCCGATAGATGTAGCCTTCATATTTACATATATGAAATCGTCGCCGGTCTTAAGTCTGTAAGTATACGTAAAGCTTCCGTATTTCTCGATATACCCTAAAACTATCTCCCTGTTAAAGGTATTGATAAATCCTTCCCTGTCCTCCTCATGTATAGCCCGGAAAGCATCCTCACGGCTGCTTTCGAAGAAATCTTTGCCCTGTCTTTCGACAACCATTTCGTTGCTTCCCGCATTAGTCTTATACTCAACAAAGTTCTCCGTTTCCTTGTTTACATAGTAAAGGGCAAGATAGTCTGTGGAAAGCGCCAGCGCAATATTGGCATAGGTAAGGGTATCAAAGCTTTTGTTGACATCCTTGATCTCAAGGAATATAACGGCAACAGCCCTCTTTCCCGTAACAGGATTTACTGCAAGCCTCTTAAAGAGGGTATGAACGATCTTGTCGTCCGGTGTCCTCTTGTCTTCGATCATCTGATAGCCGGTCTGCCCGCACTTGATCAGAGTTTTTACAAACTCCCTGCTCTGCGCATCATCCCTGAATACGATCTTCTTTTTACCGCAGCATTCCTTAGCATTAAAATCTTTCTTCAAAACAGCTCTGCAGGCCTTATTACAGCGGATCGTCTCGGCGGTGTCATTGTCCACCTCGAAAATAGCCATAGGAAGGGAGTTAAAGTATACATCCTCTCCCGAATAATCTCCGGTATTTAAAGAAATATCGTAGAGATTTACTCTACCGATAGCTTCAAAATACTCGCACTCCAAAGGATTCTCAAATCCTATCTGCGCTCCTACCTCATACCGCCTTAATACCTCTTCGAGTGGAATCGGCCTGTTAAAATAAAATCCCTGAAGCTTTGTAGCGCCGACCTCCTTTAAAAACTCCACCTGTGCTTCCGTCTCCACCCCCTCAACAACGGTCTCAAGTCCGAGGTTAAGCGCCATATTGATTATCTCGCTGATGATGATCTTGCTCTTTTCGGACTTGTCAAACTGTCTCATAAACTGCATATCAAGCTTGATGGTTCCAAATGGCATGCTCTGAAGGATTTCCGGTGACGAGTATCCGCTTCCGTAATCGTCAAGCCATACTACAAAGCCAAGGTCCCGAAGGAGCGAAACCTGCTGGGAAACATACTCTATACTTGTAGCTACGGTACTTTCTGTTATCTCGATAGTGATCTTGTCGCGTCCGATTCCCGCATCGTCCACACGCTTTCTTATCTCCTCAACGATATCGCACATCTCAAAGTCGCTTCTCGAAATGTTTATGGAGCAGGGCACAACATGCAGATGGTTTTCCTCGATGGTCTTGATCTTTTTAAGCACCTGATCCAGTATGCAAAGATCCAGCTTATATATCTGCTTCGAATCTTCCAAAACAGGTATAAACTGTCCCGGAGACATAAATCCCATTATGGGATCGATCCACCTTGCCAGGGCCTCTTCATCGCTGACGCGGCCGTTTGCCGACCTTACGATGGGCTGGTAATAAACCTGGATCCAGCCTCTTCTTATAGCGGTATCAAGATTCTCAAGCACATACTGCCTCTGCCTTGCCGCATCAAGCATACTCTCGTCGTAGTAATTAAATGTGGACTTAAAGCGGTCTTTAGTCATATCCGCCGCCATTTTAGCTCTGTCGCAGGCGATTCCGATGGAATAATCCCCCTGACTGTGCTTATAGATACCAATTCTTAAGGTCAGGGCTTTCCCGCCGTTTAATTGCTTTGCCTCCTCGAGGATCCGATTTATAGTCTTTTCAAGATCCACATCCTCCGCGATAACAACAAATCTGTCGCTTCCGAATCTGCAGCAATTGATATTCGAAAAATGAGACACCAAAATCTTAGCCAAACCCACAAGAAGCTTGTCTCCTTCGCTAAATCCGTATTTGATGTTGTAGTTTCTCATCTCATTGAAGTCAATATAGAGAAGAACAGGGTCATTGCCCCTTTCAAGAATCTTGCTTCTGGCAGATTCCGCCACCTTAAAGAAATAGTTTGTAACGGGAAGTCCGGTTACGGAATCGTAGTTATGCCCGGAAACATCAACAGTAGATCGAACGGTATTTTCAACAGCCTGGTCAAAGACGCTCTTGTTCTCATCCCGGTACATGCCCTCGTCTATGTACCAGATTACCGCAAGCCGCTCTCCGCTCGGAGTATAGATATGTTTACCTCTGGAGTGTATGATCTTGTATCCGTTTTTGAAGGATGTTCTGTAAACAACGTCATAGTCCTTGCCTTCAATCGCAAAAGCAAGGCCCGCTTCGCCAAGCCTGGCCACATCATCGGGATGGTCCACATCGTAGGTATGATTGGTCATCTGATCGATAGCACTCTCCCTGTCTGTATCGAAAAGATCGCAAAATCCGTCAGAAACCAGAAGAGGGGTCACTCTTCCTTCCACAAGTTGAAATATGGCATAAGGTATACAGCTTCGTTCCAATAGCTCTAGATTACTATCATCAAAAATGTATTTTCCCACAGGCCGCTCTCTTTCCCTAATCTTCGGGCCAAGCCCAAAGCCTCGCTGTGACGAATGTTTATTTGTTAAATCCCAAAAGTACTAAATCAAACTCCGATACAAAAATCTCCTTAGATAAGACATCTTCCCCTAAAATAGGGGAAGATAGATATACTGGTATTATAATAAAAATACTTGTTTACAGCAAGCAGATTCTTAATATGCAAGCCTTTTAAGCTGTTGCATATTCGTCTTAAGAGCCTCCGTCGTCTCGCCGCTTTCAAGATACTCAAGAAGACTCCTCTGCAAAGCCGCTGCGGGAGCGCATCCTTCCGCGGTAAGCTTGTCCAAAGGACTGGTGCAGACTATGACGTGAGCAGGTCCCGACTTTCCGTCCATTATAAGGAACTCGTAGATCATTCCCAGATTGTCATTGGACTCGCAGTTGTCTATAACCGTAGCAAGGGGTCTGAAGCCAAGCCAGTTAAGTAGGCTTGCTCTGCTCCTCTCTACGATCTCGTACCACTGGGGCGTTGTATACGCCTCGCACTTAAATCCGGCAAAAGCCGGGTGGTCCTTCGCAATAAGAAGCCCCAGGGTTCCAACCGGGATAGGCTTATTCATAGACTCTGAAATGCTCTTAAACATAGGGTAATTCCAAAAGTCCGTGCAATAAGCTCCGGGAAGGCTTCTGTTTTCATTCGGCGTAAGGTAAAAGAGGACTGATTTACCCGCGTCCACCGCAGCGTCCGTTTCCACCATATCCGATGTGATCGCTACTTTCCCCGAGGCTGTAACGGGGAAACTGATCTCCTGTCCGCCTTCATCTTCTTCCACATAGACATCGGTACTTATCTTAAACTTCTCCGCCTTTTTGTAAGCCCAAAGAGTATAATGGTTTTCACAGATCATTTTTCTGCCTTCGCTGACTATAAGATCAAGCTCGTAGCAGGCGATATCTTCTCTTCCGGGAATCTTTATCTTTATTGAACCGGTATCAAATAATCCCGTTTCTCCCTTGATATCGGATTCCAGATCTTCCTCAAAAACTATCTTGTCCTTTTCTTTATTTACGAGTAAAACCTTAACCTTTATCTTTCCAAGAGGCTTCTTTTTAAAATACGAAAGCTTCGTTGAAAGCTTAAACTGCTCCCCTGCGGTAACCACGTATGAAGCAAACTCGCCAAGTATTACAGCGCCGGAGCAAAACTCTCTCCAGCCTTCGGATGAGATAAGTCCTTTATTCTCCATCAGAGAATTCAAAGGTCCCACAAGAGCCGTACCCTGTCCGGCAAAATCCTGAATATCGAGAATCTGAAATCCCGCCATATTCCCGCTTCGCAGGGCCGCCTCCAGCTCATTTTTATAGCAGTCCACTGCGAGAGCCCCTGAGGATTTAAAATACCCTTCCGCTCTTTTCGAAAGTCCCTTATCCTCTAACCTCTCCTGAAATACCTGAAGGTTTCTTGCCTGAAGGACTCCCGTGTAATGCGTGATCTCTCTGTAATCGGGGTAGATAAAATACTGTCCGATCTCGTGGCTGACAACAGGTACCTTAGGGATAAGCTCCCCTTCAGTGCTTTCCGCCTTTACCTTCTTTACTCCCGTGCCGTACTGGATCTCGATTTCTCCGCTTTTTGCTCCGAAGGCTTTTGTCGAACCCGAAGGATTAATAGCCTCATCATAGTTCCAGTCCGTGGAAGGTTTTGACTTTTGTATCCTTCCGAGAGGTGCGTCGCACATCGCATAGGAACCCCTTAGCTGTCTGTCAACCGAAAAGCGCACCCCGGAAAAGAAATCGTCCTCCGGCAAAATACAGGGTACCCATTGGAAATTGTTGGATCCTTGCGTATACATTATATCCGGGCGGATAGCTTTATACCCGCCGATGAGCTCTCCAAGAGACTCCTTATTTCCCCAAAGCTCATTGCCCATAGACATCATTACAAAGCTTGGATGTCCGGCAAATTCCTTTAAAATATTAAATCCTTCTTCCTTAAGGAAATCCTGCGCCTCTTTACTTTCGGCATACCCCTCGTCCTTTTCCCCCTTCCAGGTACCCCAAAAAGGGATTTCCGGCTGAAGATATATTCCCAAAAGGTCCGCCGCGATAAAAGCCGCTTCGGGAGGGGTACAGGTATGGCATCTTTCATGGTTTAATCCAAAATCCTTTGCGATCTTAAAATCCTTAAGCCAGCCCGTTACGTTCATAGGCGCAAATCCGGATAAAGGGAAAAGCATTCCCTGATGTCTGCCCCTTAAAAAAGTCTTACGTCCGTTTATCTTGAACTTATCTCCCGCTGCCTTAAACTCCCTGTATCCGAACCATAGGGTCTTTTCAGACAGCTTTGCTCTGTCTTCGCCTAAAAGTACGATGTTAATGCGGTATACATAGGGCTCTTCCTCATCCCACTCTTTAACATCTTCGGGGAGGTCTATATCCAGAGACAATCTGTTTTCACCCTTTTTGATCTTTACCTCTTTTTCCCTTACGGGTATCGCATCCTTTTCGATATCGAGATACTTTTCAAGGATTTCCATATCCGTAGCTTCCGCCTGCTGCTTATCTGCTCTCTCCTTAAAGATACTGCAGTCGGAGTCGGCTTTTAAAAGGCTCTTTTTAAGTATGCATTGGTCCGCGGAAATCTTTATCTTTGCCGAAAGCTTTTCAAATCCCAGCACTTCGAGATTAAGAAGTGCCTTTTTGTTTTCAAAATCGCAGGCAGACGATGCGTAACCGATGGTTGCAGTATCGCAAACGCTGAGAGAAATCTCTCCCAAGATTCCGTTCCAGTTTGTTTGGGTATCCTGACTTGTCATATGGCCGCCGGGAGCTTTATAATCTACGTTTGATACCATTACGGTTATCTCAAAGCTCGTATCCTCTATAAGCCCCGTAAGATCGTAGATATGCTTAGCGATAAAGCTGTCCCTGCTTCCTGCGTACTTTCCGTCAACCCAGACGTGTGAGATCCTCGTTCTTTCGAGGGTAAGGAAAAAATGCTTATCATTAAGCTCCTTTTTGCCGGTTGCGGGTAGGCTAACGCTTCTTTTATACCAGGAATACCCCTCAAATTTATAGCATTCGGTAAGGAAATACGTTTCTCTTGCTCTGTTTGGCTCTCCTTTTTTTGCGTAAGCGGTAGTGGAAGGAAGGTTGATTGTATCCTCAAAGCTCTTGTTTTCAAAATGCTCCGCAAGACCTCTTTTTTCGCCGTCAAGGCAAAAGCTCCATTTTCCCGAAAGATCGATCTTTGAATTCATTTGCAGGCTCTCCTCGGTTTTAATACATTACTAACTGCTGATACTTAATGAAAATCCGAAAAAAGAAAAACTGCCCGATATTCCTATCGAACAGTTTTATTATACCATTTAATTTACCCTCAGCAAAGGGAAAAGCCCTTACTTCTAAGGCTGTTTTCAACTTCCTTGGCATCCCCGGTATGCATTATCATAATAGGGCATCCGGACTCACGGTTGTATGAAAGATAGAGGTAATTTACGTTGATGTTTGAATCGTTAAGAGCTTCAAGGAGACGGTTTAAATTTCCGACCTCGTCCTTAACCTCGACTCCGATAACATCCGTAAGCTTGCAGATGATTCCGGCATTTTTAAGAACCTCCACAGCTTTATTAGGGTCGCTTACAACCATTCTGACGATACCGTATTCTGCGGAATCATTGGTAACCGATCCTAAGATATTGATATTTTCCTTAGCAAGGATGCTTGTTATCTCGAGCATCTTTCCCTTGGTATTTTCTGCATATATTGAAACCTGCTTTAACATTTTAGTAACTCCCTTCGGGTAAAAATAGCGTATTTTCAAGGTTTGTCGCGTGGCACTTTAGCACTGCAACGTCCCAAATCGCTATTATATCAGATTAAGTTCCAATAATCTACTGTATTTTTACTTTTTCTCCCGCTCTCAGGGATATCTTTTTGACGTTACCCCCGATCTTTACATTTACCTCAGTATCTTTTCCGCTTAAAAGATAGGCTTCGGTAAGTTTTCCGTCCTTCCAGCTAAGGTCTGCCGTTATATCTCCCTTGGCCTTAAGTCCCTTAACACTTCCCTCGCTCCATTTTTCCGGGAGGGCCGGAAGAAGCTTTATCTCACCGTCCGTGCACTGCATCAGCGCTTCAGCTATAGCTGCCGTTCCTCCGAAATTTCCATCTATCTGGAAGGGGGGATGGTTGTCAAACATATTGGGATTTGTTGAGTTTCCAAGGAGCTTTTTAAGATTCTCGTATACCTTCTCGGAATCGTAGAGCCTCGCCCACATATTCGTTATCCAGGCTCTGCTCCAACCGGTATGTCCGCCTCCGTGGGAAAGTCTTCTGTCCAAGGTTGCTCTCGCCGCCTTCGATAATTCCGGGGTCTTGCCCGGGGTAATAAGGTCCGCGGGATAGAGCGCAAAAAGCTGCGAAATATGTCTGTGGCCTATCTCCACCTCGTCGTAGTCAACGGCCCATTCCTTTATCTGACCGTATTTTCCCACCTCCGGATGAGGGATTTTTTCAAGGATTTTGCTCAGCTCATCCGCAAAAGCCTCTTCCTTTTTGATATCAAAGTCCTCTATCTCACCGTTATTTAGGGCTTTCGATAACTCTGATACTGCCATTTGGACATCTTTAAAAAGGACGGTTATTATCTGGGAATCCATAGATGGTCCGATGCAAAGGCATCCCTTTACTCCCTTTTCCGTCATATAGGTATTTTCCGGAGATACAGAAGGACACGTTACAAGTCTTCCCTCGCCATCCGGTATCAGATAATCGCAGAAAAACTCTGCTGCACCCTTTAAAAGATGATATTTTTCTTTTAAAAACTCTATATCCCTTGTGTACTCGTAGTGTGTAAACACATGAAGTGCAAGCCATGCTCCTCCGCTTGGCCAGATAGTAGCCGGGATCCACTTATCCTGGGGCGCAGTATCCCCCCAGATGTCTGTGTTATGGTGGCAGACATACCCTCTCTTTACCCCGTACATCTCCTCGGCTGTCCTTCGCCCGTTTACCGAAACTCTTTCCAAAAGGTCAAAAAGAGGCTCATGACATTCGGACAGATTACAGCTCTCCGCGGGCCAATAGTTCATCTGCGCATTGATATTTACGGTGTACTTACTTCCCCAGGCAGGCCACATATCCTTGTTCCAGATTCCCTGGAGATTAAGAGGCTGACTTCCCGGGCGGCTTCCCGAGATCATGAGGTATCTTCCGAAGTTAAAGTAGAGCTCCATCAGCTTGTTATCGTCGGCATCAGCATCCTCTCCGAGTCTCTTTATCCTCTCGTCTGTAGTAAGATTGCGAGCACCGAGGCTGTTATCTTTTAGGCAAAACTCAACTCTGTCAAAGTAAGACTTATAGTCCTTTATATGCTCAGTCTTAGCCTCTTCGTAGGAAGCAGAAAGAGCTTCCTTTGCATCCTTACAAGCCATCTTAATAAGCTTATCTTTTACGCTTTGAGGAACCGCACTTAAAGCGCTATTTTCATTTACAGCGCCTTTTTTTAGATAAAAGTCTGTACGAACGGTTAAAACAAGAGTTGCCTCGTCCACCCCTTCGCAGACAAGATTTCCGCCTCTTGTATATACTTTTCCGCCTTTACAAGATCCCGCAAGGATAGCACCAAAGGTTATTCCGTCGCCGCTTCCCGCGCCGCCTGTATAAACGATCATATTTTCGGCGATAGGTCTGTTATCGTCGTAATAATCGTCTCTTCCGTCTACGCCGGCCTTAAAGCTTACCATTCCGGGCTTAGAGGACTTTATATGTACAAAAAGCGCATTTTTCGGCGCGGATACAAAGTACTCCCTCTTAAAGCTGACTCCCCCTCTTTCGTAGGAGACCGAAGCTACCGCCTCTTCAAGGTCAAGTATCCTTTCGTATAAAGAGCAGTCTTCCTCTTTCTCCTTCTTTTCCTCTTCTCCGAATTTGCCGAAAGTACCGGTTTCAACTGCCCCCGGAAACTCAATCTGCAGATCCCCTAAAGGCATATAATGCCTGCTGTTTTGGGGGACTGCTGCCATGGTCTCGAAGGCAAGCTTTTCCGCTGCCGGAATATCTCCCTCAAAAAGGAGTCTTCTGACTTCTTTAAGGCCCTCTTTGGAATCGGGATTGTTTCTGTTTCTAAGTCCGCCGGACCAGATTGAATCCTCGTTTAATCCGATAAAGTCACGGTCAGTTCCGCCGTAGATCATCCCGCCGATTCTTCCGTTTCCGACGGGAAGCGCCTCGTTAAAGTCCTTTGCGGGTTTATTGTATCTAAGTATAGTCTCTCTCATAATCTGCCCTTGATGTCACCTTTGGTTAGTATATCATTCCTTACACATGGGAAATGATAAGCTCCATTTTACCCGAAAACAAAACTTTTGCCCAGCCCGAAGGAAGGATAAGATGATTTCCTTTATTGACCTTAAAGCCGCTTATTTCTCCGTCGCCTTCAAGTACGCTTACGCAAAGGAAAGGAGACCTGTTTTCGTACTCTACGCATCCGTCAACATTTACCTTTGAAACGGTGTAATACTTGCAGGAGTACATCTGTGTAACGGCGTTAACCGGTGCCTCGGCAAAGTTTACCACAGCCTCATCGGCGCTCTTTGCGGGTACAGTTATAACATCAATACTCTTGTCTATATGAAGCTCACGGGGTTTTCCGTTCTGAAGTCTGTCGTAGTCGTAAACTCTGTAGGTAATATCGCTGTTTTGCTGAGTCTCAAGGAGGAGTATTCCGCCCTTTATGGCATGTACAGTACCGGGATCAATCTGGATGAAATCTCCCTTTTTAACCGGTACTTCGCGGATAAACTTATCCCACTTACCGCCGCGGATCATATCTTCAAGCTCGGCCTTATCCTTAGCGTTATGGCCGATAACAAGGCTTCCGTCCTCGGGGCAGTCAAGTACATACCAGCACTCTGTCTTACCGAAAGAGCCGTTTTCATTTACCTTAGCGTACTCATCATCGGGATGAACCTGTATACTAAGGTCCGCTTTGGCGTCGATGATCTTTGTAAGGAGTGGGAATCTGTCGTAGGGAAGCTTCCTGCTTCCGTCAGGCGCCTTATTTCCGAAAAGCTCAGGGTGGCTTTCCCAAAGCTCACTGAGTTTCATACCCGCGAACTGTCCGCAGGCGATTATACCCTCTCCGTTTTTATGCGCGGAGATTCCCCAGCATTCGCCGATATCATCCCCGGGCTCATCATATCCGTAGTCCGTGCGAAGTCTCTCTCCTCCCCAGATAGTATGGGCAAAAGCGGGCTTTAAATAAAGAGGCTTAGGGTTTCCGGAGGCTATGACGCTTACAAGATAAAAAGGAAGCTCGCTCTTTTCGGGAGCATCTACAATCTCTATCTCAACAATATGCTCTCCGGCATCTCCATGGTCCAAAAGAGTATCAAGGCAAAGCTTGTCACCCCAGGTTTCGTCAAAGTTTGCATCAAGAGTTGCCTTTACTTCTCCGTCAACCTTAGCCACCGCAACAGGTGCGGGAAGTTTGATCGTCCTTCTGTACTGAACCCCGATGCAGCTTCCTTTAACCTTAAAGGAAATCTTTGCACCCTTCTTCGTAGCCGTCCAGCCGTTTTTAAATATATCCGTAATGTGGTCTTGGGGAGCCTCATCAACCTCCCATCCTTCGCAGGAAACTACATCCGCATTTTTATTCCTGTATCTTACGGAATCCTCGTAAGCATTGGCGGTTAAGGGCGCAGGAAGCTTTGCTGCTTTGCTTAAGTCAGATTCCTTTTCATCCGAAGCCTCGTCTTTAAGCTCGCCTTTTCTTATCTTATCAAGGCCGTATGTGATGACGCTTGCAACCATCTCATGCCCTCTGTCATTGGGATGCAGGTCGTCGGGGGTAATCTCCCTGTTTTCGATTTCTCCCGCTAAAAGGAGGGGATAGATTGTACTCTGCATCGAAAAAGCGGGGATGTTATAGTGCCTTGCTATCTTTGAATGCATAAGCTCTGCGCTTGATCCGTTGTCGTAGCATACATTGTAAAAAGTGTAAACTGCCGGAGAGTTATCAGCCGAGAGGAGTTTTCTTACAACTCCCTCGAAGGTCTCTAAGAAATGCTCCGTGCTCATATCGTTTACGGCATACTCAACGCTTATAACATCGGGTTTGTAGGAAAGGACATCCTCAGCCGCTCTCGCGCATCCAAACTGAGAGTCCGTAGCGCCGATACCCGCATTTATAAATGTGAATTTAGCCTTGGGGAAGGTCTCCTCCCACCAGGCAAAAACTCTCGCTGCGTAGCAAAGCTCAGGCCTGCTTGCCAGAGATCCCTGGGTTATTGAGCCGCCGAGGAAGGCAATTGTGAGGCTCTCGCCTCTTTCTGCGCGGGCGAAAGCGTCCTTAAGCCTTCTCGTATTTCCTATATTCTTTATTCCTGATTCGTAATCTATATTCATAATATTTTCCTTTTCTCTCTCGTAACAGGCGAGAGCGTTGATAGGCTCGTGAACGAACCATGTAGCGACGTTGGCACTTAACGAATGCAAGTGATAACGCAGCATGAGTTTAGTACCGCTACCGGAGCGCTTTGAGCCGAGAGGCGTGTGAGTGAACGAACCTGTCAAGGCTAGGCGCCGTCACTAGGACAGTATACCTTGAATAAATGAAGATAACTCTTCAGCCATTTCATTATGCTCCGGAATCCTCGGGTGTCCCGGAGTTGCGGCTCCGTTTCTCTTAAACATAAAGTGATAGAGGCCTCCTGATGGCTTTTCTTTTGCCTGCGCATCCTCTTTATTTATCTTTTGGGCAACCTCGTCAATCGCTCTGTCCCAGGCGGGATCGTGCATCAGAAGTGTTGTGATGCAGACTATGGTAACCCCGGGATAGTACGTGCGAAGTTTTTTAATAAATGCCTCGTATTCAGCTCTCCAATGGTTAGCCGCCTCGCCGTCGTATTCTTCTTTCATAATATCCTTCGGGTTTGCGTCGTTTTGTCCGAAGGCAAGGATTACAAGATCCGGTTTCCAAAGCTTATAGTCCCAGTTGCTCTCTCCGAGAGGAGGATTGTACTTAAGCTTATCGTAACAGGACTCTACGCCTCTGAAATCGTCGGGTCCGTTAAACCAACCGGTCTTATCAAGAAGCGAGATTCCGCCCTGGGAGGTATCGTGAAGCTCCATATTCAGTTTTCTGGCAACCTGCCATGAGTATGAATAGTAGCTGTTGTTGTATCTTCCTTCGTTGTTCTCGGGGTCGGAAGAAGCTACGCAGTCCATTGCTTCGCAGACTTCCCCGCAGGATACGCTGTCTCCTATAACCTCGATCTTTCTCTCCGGAAGCGGCGCAGGCTTAGTAACCTTCGCCCCTTCTTCAATCTCAAGACCGTAGAAAATAACATAATGCTGTCCGCCGTCCTGACGCTTAAAGACTGTAAGCTCATGCTCTCCCTCAGAAAGGCTCTTAAAAAAGTCATCCTCCGGGAAAAGCTTTCCGTCTTCCGTACGGATAGTTTCGGATATATCGTAAGTCACCTTTCCGGAGTCCTTAAGGATCAGTTTTCCCTGCACTCCGTCAAGGATGATGCCCAGAGAATTCTCCGCCCAGGCTTTCCTGTTTTCAAAGGTAAGTCGGCAGGTCTTGCCGGTAAATCTTACCTTAAAAAAGCTGGCAGCATAGACCAAAACCGGCGCCTCGGGGTCGGTAAAATCAATCCTGCCGCTGTATATAATCTCACCCTGCCGGGGAGATATTTCTTTTATTTTTCTTTCATTCATTATCATTTACCCTTTATTATTTGATTAATCATTGGTTTTGTATTAGTAATAAAAAACCCAGGGCGGCAACCCTGGGTTTTTTGGTGAGCGATTCAATAGAAAACGCTTTATAATCTCTTTATGTATTATTATACTATACCAGGTTTCTTTTTATGTCAAACATATTATTCGCTCTATTTCCAACCTACTTCCCAAGAAGTTCCAGGTTCTTGCGGATAAGCTCGCATCTCTGGGCTACGCACTCTACGCTTCTTCCCGGATCTTTGGGCGTATTAAATACATAATCCACCAGCTTGTCGATGGTAGTCGTAGCTACATGCAGCCTTGTATCCGACGAAGCGTAGTAGATAAATACCTCGTTTTTGTCGTTCACAATAGCGCCGTTTGTAAATACTACGTTTGACACATCTCCGACTCTCTCGCCGCCTCTGGGTCCTATAAGCATTCCCGAAGGCTCAGCGATTACCTTTGAAGGATCCTTTAAGTCTGTCGCAAAAGCATAGATGACATATCTAAGTCCCGCCGCGGTATTTCTGACGCCGTGGGCGATATGGATCCAGCCCTTCTCAGTTTTTATCGGAACAGCGCCCGCGCCGTTTTTAGCTTCCGTGATGGTATGGTACTTGCGAAGAGAGGTCATCTTCTCCTCGTCGATAACAGCGTGGGTAATATCGTCGCAAAGTCCGAATCCTACTCCTCCGCCGCTTCCTGTCTCGATGAAATCATCCATAGGGCGGGTATAGAAAGCGTACTTTCCGTTAACAAACTCGGGATGGAGCACAACATTTCTCTGCTGAGGGGAGCGAAGAGTCTTGAGATTGTCAAGTCTCTCCCATGTTTTTAAGTCCTTAGTACGAACGATTCCTGCGGCAGCAGTAGCGGCAGAAAGATCGTTTACGGAAGTGTCCTTACTCTCTGAGCAGAATACTCCGTAGATATAGCCGTCCTCGTGCTGTGTGATTCTCATATCGTAGACATTGGTTTCATCCTTGCAAGTATCGGGAAGAAGGATGGGATAGTCCCAGAACTTAAATCCGTCCACACCGTTATCCGACTCGGCAACAGCGAAGAAAGACTTTCGATCGTTTCCCTCTACTCTCGCAACAAGATAATACTTTCCGTTAAGATAGATCGCACCGGAGTTAAATGTTGCATTTACTCCCAGTCTCTCCATAAAGAAAGGATTGGTATCCTTGTTTATGTCGTACATCCATGTCACGGGAATCATCTCCCTCGTAAGCACGGGGTACTCGTATCTGTCGTAGATTCCGTTATAAAAGTCCGTCTTTTTATTCTTTCTTGAGGTAAGTTCATCTACCTTCTTTTGCAGTTCATAGTACTTTTCGTGAACCATAATAGTTTCTCCAAATTAACCCTGTGTTAATCTAATAAGCATACGTCCGTTCCAAGCTTCAATATCAGCAATTTAAACTTCAATTCCGGCAGCTCTCTTCATTACTTCAAGGCACATACGTCCATTGTGGTAAGGGCATTTCCAGGGCTCAACAATAGGCTTTTTAGGATCCGGCGTACCGTTTTTATCTACCTGTGAAAACCACTCGCTTCCGCCTCTCTTATCCCAGACATATTCCTTGATGAATTCCCACTCCTTTACGGCCGCATCAAGGTATTTACCCTTCGAGTTGTCAGCCAGATATCCGTTTACAAAGCCGAGAACAGCCTCAGCCTGTACCCACCAGATCCTCCACTCGTTGACTACGCCCTTATCGCATTCATTCGCGAGGCTTCTTCCGTCAAAGGCAACCTTATAGATATTCTCCGTAAGGTCTTTTGTGATGGGATACATCTTCTCCTCGTACTTCTTGTCTCCAAGGATCTTGACTCCTCTGTCCATAAGCCATGCAGTCTCAATATCATGGCCGTAGGAGTGAAGATCAATTATGGAATTGTAATTTGCATCGAAGAAAACTTCCTGTCTGTGAAGAGCTGGATTGTAGATCTTGTCGGCGAAAGTATCCATTATCCAGGCAAGCCTCTCGCCTACGTATGAATCCTTTGACACTCTGTAAAGTTCGCTGTACGCCTCGAATACGTGCAAAAGGGTGTTCATGGTTTTATCTGCCATAACTCCGTTTTCCGAAAGCTTCTCATTTGATTCGGGCTTAAAATCTACAGTCTTAGCCTCAAGATAGCCAATATCATCGGTAAAATGCTCCTCGATGATACCCACAAGTCTCTTGGCAAGTTCGAGAGCCTGTCTGTCGCCTATGGCATCATAATAAGAGGCAAGGGCGTATATGCAAAACGCCTGGTTATAGCAATGCTTAGTGGTATCGGCGGGAGTACCGTCATAATCAACCGACCAGAATACTCCGCCGTATTTTTTGTCAACACATTTACTTACAAGGAAATTGTAGGCATGCTTGGCTTCATCCTTTATATCAAGAGCGGTATAACCGTACTTTATAAAGTCACCGTCGGTTATAAGTCCCTTCTTGTAAAGGAGCAAAACATTGCTGAAAAACCAGGTGATGCGGCTGTTCAATATGCATCCTTTTTCTGCCTTCATATTAAGTTCAAGATCGTACGAAAGCCATCCGTAATATCCGCCGTACTTGTCGTCCCGCATTCCCTTCCAAAAGGGAATGATCGTTTCGAGCAAATGACTTTTCATTTCTTTAGCCAGAATTTCAAGATTCATATTTACCCTGCCTTTCTTTAAACGGAAAGGTTAAAAGATTAGCACTTTCCGAGGTCTGTATCGTTCCAATCTGTGTTGGAATGATCCTTAATGTACTGTACAATTTCGTCAAAGTAGCAGAATGCCACACCTACGTAGCTGTCAGCGCATCCGTAGTAAAGAGCGATCTTTCCGCTCTCGGGATCGTGAACAGTAGCGCAAGGGAAGCAAACATTGGGAACGAATCCTCTTTCCTCATACCACTCTTCGGGAGTAAGAAGGAAGTTCTCGCATCTGTAAAGAACCTTTGAAGGCTCATCAAGATCAAGGATTGCTCCTCCGATGGAATATACATATCCGTTGCAGGTTCCGCTTACGCCGTGGTAGAAGATAAGCCAGCCTTCGCTTGTCTCGATAGGAGCAGCGCCGCCGCCGATCTTAAGAGACTCCCACCAGAAGCCGTTGCGTCCCATAACGTGTCTGTGATGTCCCCAGTACTCGAGATCGGGGCTCTCGGAAATGAAGATATCTCCGAAAGGTGTGTGACCGGAGTCTGAAGGACGGCTGAGCATCTTGTACATACCGTTTATCTTTCTGGGGAAGAGTACCGCATTTCTGTTGAAAGGAATGAAAGGGCACTCCATCTTGGTCCAGGTCTTGAAATCGGTGGTCTTTGCCATACCGATAGATGCTCCGTAAAAGTCCTGACACCAAATAGCATAATATGTATCTTCAACTTTTACAAGTCTGGGATCGTATGCATACTTAGGCATAAAGTCTTCGCCGTTCTCGTCCTTGAAACGGATCTTGTCCTTTTCAAAATCCCAGTGGATACCGTCTTTACTTCTTCCGAAGTAGATAAAGGAAATGCCGTTTGTCTGTTCTCCGCGGAATACTCCTACGAAAGCTCCTTCGTAAGGTACTACTGCACTGTTAAAGATACGTGCAACGCCCTCAATGGGGTTACGATTAATAATAGGGTTCTCGGTGTATCTCCAGATAGGTGCGCCGGGCTTAAGGTCAGCGGGCTTATCCTGCCAGGGAACATTGGGTACTGCGGGTGCAATCATCTTAATTTCGCTCATTTTGATCTCCTTTTGCTAAATAGGTTAATTGATTATACTTAGTTTCATCCGGTCTCCCAGCGGGCAGACCTTGGTTATAGGTTTAATATACTTTTAAGTAAAAATATAAACAATCGTAATATTGCTTAAATTTAAAACAATATTTTATATATTCTTACTTAATTTTAACTAATATATCGGCTAATTTTAGCTTATTAAATAATTTTCTTCACCGTTAGCCGCTATCTGCGCTTCCTTACACTGTTCTTTACAACAAGGCTTCCCTCAACGACGTGAATGCCCTTACGGTAGGATGTTCCCGATATCTTTTTAATAAGAACGTTGACTGTCTGCGTTGCCATCTCGGAAATATCAACCGCATAGGTCGTAATGTCCGTATCGCAAAGCCCCGGGTATACGTAATCGTCATATCCGGCAACGGAAATATCCTCCGGCACTCTAAAACCTTCCTTTTCCAGCTTGTTTATAAGTATTCCTGCCGTCAGGTCACAGTTGCAAAAAAAGGCTGTCGGCATATCCTTGGGAAGCTTTAGGTAATCATCCCCGCCTATGGTTCCGCTTGCGGATTTACGGTCGCCGATCACCCAGTCCTCCCTAAAAGGGATCCCCCGCTCCAAAAGAGCCTTCATATATCCGAGATACCTGTCCGTGATAGAACCCGTAACGCCTACCGTTCCGACATAAGCGATCCTTGTGTGTCCCATATCTATAAGATAATTGGTCATATGATATCCGCCGAAGAAGCTGTCCGATATTACGCAATCAGTAGCTCTCTTCTTGTCGGAAAAATCCATAAATATGACCGGCACTGTAGATTCCTTTAAAAGAAGGTTTAAATACTTCTCGCTTAAAGCCCCGATCACAACTACTCCGTCAGCTTTGTTTTCGCTTATTATCTTAGGAAGGATCATCCCGCCTTCCATCTGCTCGCTTACAACCTCAAGTATTGAAAAGCAGCCTCTCTCAACAGCGCTCCTTGCCACCTGCTGGTACATCTGTAGATAGAAGGAGTAATCTCCGAGATATCCTTCTCCGATAAGAACGCCTAAATTGTAGCTTACGTTTTTTTCCTGCTTTTTAGCCGCGGAGGGTTGTACGTATCCAAGTTCATCAGCTCTTGCGATTATCCTTTCCCGCATACTCTCGCTGACACCCTTTTGTCCCGAAAGGGCTTTGGAAACTGTAACAACACTGACCCCCATCTCTTTAGCTATATCTGCAAGTTTAACACTCTTTGCCATTAAACCACCTCTGTTAAATGAATAAGCTTTGACCTGTAATCTCCCCAAAGGTTAGAAACAAGGATTCCCGCCTCCATAATAGTCTTTCCGAGAAGCTCAGTCTCCTCTCCTTCGATTCGGTACTTTGCATCCGGTTTAAGGCCTGCAAGTCGTATCAGTCTGCTGTGGTAATTGGGGCGGCCAACAACCTGCACAAAAGTAAAGAGGGCCTCCGACTTATCCTTGCTTACAACTCCGTAGCAATCGTAATATCTGTTCTCTCTGTAGGAAGCTATACGGTAATAATCGCCGCTGCGTACAAGGCTGTGGTACTTGTGGTACATGGCAGTCTGCTTGGGGATCATGTTCCTGTCCTCTTCCGGGATCTTTGTTATATCAAGTTCATAACCAAAGGTTCCCGCAAGGGCTACATGCCCTCTTGTTTCAAACGGAGTCACCCTTCCTACCGTATGGTTCGGGCAATCGGATACGTGGGCGCCCATACTCGAAAGAGGATAAATAAGAGAAGTTCCTTCCTGTATCGAAAGTCTCTCTATAGCATCCGTATCATCGGAGCACCAGATCTGTGGTCCGTAGTAAAGCATTCCGGCATCAAATCTTGCTCCTCCTCCGGAGCAGTTTTCAAGAAGCAGATTCGGAAACTCGTTTACAAGCCTCTCCTGCAGTTCATATACCGCAAGGACAAATCTGTGGAATATCTCTCCCTGATTATCCTTATCAAGTCCTAAGCTTCCAAGGTCGGTAAGCTGTCTGTTCATATCCCACTTTAAATACTCGATATTTGCTGAAGAAAGGACAGTTTTTATACTGTTCCAGGTATGTTCAAGTACTTCGGGTCTCGTAAGGTCTAAAACGTACTGATTCCTTGACCTTGTTCCTACTCTATTAGGAACAGCAAAGGCCCAGTCGGGATGAGCCCTGTAAAGATCCGAATCCGGAGATATCATCTCCGGCTCCATCCAGATACCGAACTTAAGGCCGATCTTGTTTACTTCATCTACAAGATATTTAAGACCGCCCTTTAGCTTCTCTTCATTTACATTCCAATCTCCCAATGAAGAGTTGTCGTCGTTTCGCTTTCCAAACCAGCCGTCGTCCATTACCAGCATCTCTATGCCGGACTTCTTGGCTTCCCTAGCAATATCAAGAAGCTTTTCGGTATTAAAATCAAAATAGGTAGCTTCCCAGTTGTTGATAAGTATCGGTCTTTCCTTGTCCTTGTAAGGGCTTCGGATCAAATGATTTCTGTAAAGATCGTGATAAGTACGGCTCATTTTTCCGAGTCCGCCGTCTGAATAAACCATAGCTACCTCAGGCGTCTGGAAGCTCTCCCCAGCCTTAAGCTCCCACTTAAAGCCTATCGGACTGATCCCCATTATTGCCCTTACTGAATCAAACTGGCTCTTTTCAACCTGAGCAAGGAAATTTCCGGAGTAAATAAAGCTGAATCCATAAACCCTTCCGGATTCCTGTGTTGCGCCGCTCTCAACAAGCGCCATAAAGGGATGCTCCTGATGGGAAGATTCTCCCTTGACCGAGCCTACGCTCGTCTTTCCGTAGCCGATGGGTCTAAAGTCCATCTGGCGCTCTCTTGCCCAGGATCCGTGTAAAGTAAGGAGTTCAAAGTTCTCACTTTCCATATCAAGAGAAGCGCTCATCACTTTGGTAAGAAAAATATCCTTACCCGATTCGTTAACAATCTTTACGCTTCTTATAAGCGCATCGCTGTCTTCAAATACGGTATATTTTAAAACTGCCTTTAAGCTAAGTGTTTTGTCCGATGCATATATTTCAAGGCTCTTTGCCTTTGCACCGCTTTTACCGTCAAGAGATCCCTCTTTTTCAAATGTCTGCGGAAGCCCGTCTATCTTGTCCTTGCCGTCATAGATCCTGAAATTGTCGTAGGTAAAATTAACCGCTCTGTGTCCCTCGGCGTCAATGATCTCGATAGCCCCATCTCTGTAATCGCCCAGCCCGTTTCCGGGAAATTCGCAGGGAAATGTATCCATAAAGGAGCCTCTGTCCCTGTTATTCTTCGAAGGTACAAAAGGAGGCTCCGCTGTTCTCATCAGATAAAGAGGCTCTTCCTCCAGCTTTGTTCCATAATACGCATGTCCGATAAATCCCTCTTCATCGCAGATTGCTATACAGTAAGATGTATTCTCCGTATCAAGCTTGAAGCTTCTGTTTTTCTCGTTATATGTTATATTCATCAAATAATCCTCCGGGTGATATACCTGTAATATGGGTAGATCCATACAACCTCCCATAAAACAAATATATCGCCATCCAAAAGATGACGATATACTAAATTCCAACAATTTTTAACTTATTTTTTAGTTAAATTTACTTTTCCCTTTGTTAAATTTCTTAGGCTAAGGATATTGTACAGCTTTTGCGATAGTTAATTAAAAATTTATCGTATTTTAATACTATTTCTTTCCGTAATCAGATATAATTAATACAACTATTGATATTATGGAGGAAAGCCCATGCAAAACGTTACCAGGGAGAATCTTTTCGGAGAAAGAGCCCTTTTTAATTCAAATGACCTACACATAACCGAGTGCGTTTTTGACAATGGCGAAAGCCCCTTAAAAGAAAGTTCAAATATAGAAATCGACGAATGCCTTTTCCGTTGGAAGTACCCTCTTTGGTACTGTAACAATATAAAGGCAGACAGATGTACTTTTTTTGATATGGCCAGAGCCGGCATTTGGTACACCAAAAATATCGAGGTCAAAAACACCGTATACCAGGCACCTAAAGGATTTAGACGCTGTGATAACCTGACTTTGGAAAACATTGCCTTTACCCATGCTCAGGAGACCCTTTGGTCTTGCAATGATGTAAAGATTAAAGACGTTACCGTCAAAGGCGATTATTTTGCTATGAACTGCTCCAATATGGAGATTGATAACCTTATTCTGGACGGAAACTATAGCTTCGACGGTGTAAAGAACATGACGATCCGCAATTCCCATCTTATCTCAAAGGATGCCTTTTGGAATACCGAAAACGTCACAGTCTACGACTCGTTCATTACAGGTGAATACTTAGGATGGAACGCTAAAAACCTTACTTTGGTAAACTGCGTGATTGAGAGTTTGCAGGGTATGTGCTATGTAGACAATCTTGTTATGAAGGATTGTAAACTCTTTAATACAAATCTTGCTTTTGAGTACTCTAATGTTAATGCCGAGATTACCGGCGATGTTATCAGCGTACTCAATCCCAAGAGCGGAACCATTAAGGCAGAGCACATTAAAGAGCTCATCATCGAAAAAGACAAGATTGATCCTTCCGCTACCAAGATTATCTGCGACGCGATCGATAAACATTCCGACCACCCGGTTTATGATTGATAAAAAACCCTTAGATTTCTTAAACCTCTTCAGATACTGAAGAGGTTTTTGATTAATCAGTTTTTATAGAGAGAGAATAAAATGGAATACAAGTACAATTTTGACAAAATGACGCAGCGAAGAGGAACCTCTTCTTTAAAATGGGATGACTGTGACGGAGCAAAATACCCTCTTTGGGTAGCGGATATGGATTTCGAAGCCGCCCCTCCCATAAGAAAAGCATTGGAAGACAGAGTATCTCACGGGATTTTTGGTTACAATATCATTCCCAATGAATGGTATGACGCATATATCTCCTGGTGGGACAGACGCCATAACTTTAAAATGGAAAAAGACTGGCTTGTTTTTTGTACCGGTGTTGTCCCCGCTATTTCAAGCACAGTCCGCAAGCTTACAACCCCCGGCGATAATGTGGTAATCCTTACCCCGGTTTATAATATCTTCTTTAACAGTATTATAAATAACGGCTGCAACGTTTGTGAAGTACCGCTGATTTACAATAAGGATCTTCCCTGTAGAGAAAGCCTTGATTCCAAAAAATCCAGTTCAATATCGCATGATATTTATAAGATTGACTTTGAGAATCTTGAGGAAGCTCTCTCGGATGAAAAAACAAAACTCCTTATCTTCTGCAATCCTCACAACCCTGTAGGAAGGATCTGGAGTACAGAGGAGCTTGCTAAGGTCGGTGAACTTTGCGCAAAGCATAATGTTACGGTTTTATCCGATGAGATTCACTGCGACATCACCGATCCGGGAAAAGAATATATTCCTTTTGCGTCTGTTAATGAAACTAACAAGAACATCAGCATAACCGCCATCGCTCCTACAAAAGCATTTAACATTGCAGGTATGCAGACAGCTGCTGTGTCTATTCCAAACCCGGATCTTAGGAAAAAGATATGGCGTGCCCTTAATACAGATGAAGTCGCCGAGCCCAACAGTTTTGCAATTCCTGTTACGGTAGCTGCTTTTAATGAAGGAGAACCTTGGCTTGAAGAACTTCGTAACTATATTTACGAAAATAAGCAGATAGTAAAGGATTTCCTTTCCGCTTATCCGAAGCTAAAACTCATCCCTTCCGAGGCTACTTACCTTCTTTGGATTGATGTTTCCGGAACCGGAATGAACGGAACAGAATTGGAGAAGAAACTCAAAGCGGAAACCGGCGTCTATCTGACAGCCGGTGGCGAGTACGGAAGAAGCGGAGAAAATTTCCTGCGCATGAACATCGCCTGCCCTAGAAAACGGTTGGAAGAGGCCCTTGAGCTAATGAAACGAATTTTATAGTCTGGCGGTTTATAGCATAAAAAACCGCCTTACACGATCATATCAAGATACTCAATCCTTACAAGTTCGTGAGGTGCGACAATCTTTCTTCCCAGGCTGCCACCCATAAGTCTTGAGCACTCAGCTACCGCCTCAGCTGAAATATCGTAGAAGTTTTGCTTAACGGTATTCATCTGCTTTCCGGCATATCCCATAAGGGAGATTCCGTCAAATCCACATACGGGGCGGAAAATATCCATATCCGTCAGCGCTCTCATTGCGCCAATAGCCATCATATCCGAAGCGCAGATAATAATATCATGCATACTTCCATACTTAAATGTAATCTCCCTGGCCTTCTTTTCAGAGAACTCGCCGCAGTGCAAACTTACCGCCAGCTCCAGCTCCTGAGCAAGTTCCAGCATACCCTGTAAGCGGTCGTCGGAGACATACCCGTTTTTCTTTCCGGAGATATAAAGTACCTGACCATTAAAGGTGTTATTTTCCATAATGGTTTTTCTTGCAACATCTTTTTGAGCCTGACGATGATCGATTCCAATATAAGAACAGCTGTCATTTATAATCGGAACGTCTATCAAAACGCATTTAAACTGCTCTCTTGCGATTACTCTCTGGAGTACATAATCATCCTTTGACATTCCATAGATAACAAGGCCCTTGATATTTTGTGACTTAAGAAACTTCTCAGTCTCTGCCTCATCCATCCCCTCAAGCATCGAAAAGAATATGGGCACAACCTCAATATGCAGCTCCTGAGCCTTGTGCAAAGCGCCTTTAAGATACTGCATCGAAATCTCGTCTATCGCGGATGTCTGAATATCCGTATTGATAAGCAGGCCAACCCTTCCCGACTGCTTTGAGGAAAGAGAAGCCGCAACCACATTGGGAGTAAACTTAAGCTCTTCAATAGCCTTATTTACCCTGATTGCTGTTTCCTCGGAAACATTGGGATATTTATTTATTACCTTTGAAACGGTAGAAACCGCTACTCCGGCAAGCTTTGCCACATCTCTGATAGTCGCCATTTTAAATCCTCTCGGTATATGTTCTGTATTAAATAACAATCGCTATGATAGTAAAATCCTATCGTTATCCAAAGCCTTTCCTGTACCTGCCTTGAATTTTACAAGCAAGTCCTCAATATTAAGTCCGGCTCTTTCCTCTCCCTTAACGTCATACACTATATTACCGTCCGACATAAGGAAGGTTCTGTTTCCGATTTCAAGTGCCTGCTTCATATTGTGAGTGATCATCATACAGGTTATATGATTCTCTCCCACAATCTTTCTTGTAAGCTCTATAACCTTATCAGCTGTAGCGGGATCAAGAGCCGCTGTATGCTCGTCAAGAAGCAATATCTTGGGTGTAACCATTGTTGCCATAAGAAGCGTCAGCGCCTGCCTTTGGCCTCCGGAAAGGAGACCCACGGGATGTCTCATCCTGTCCTCAAGTCCCATCCCCAGCATCGAGAGCTTTTCTCTGAAGAGTTTCTTGTCCCTTCCGCTTATATGGCTGAAAGGCGAGGTTCCTTCCGAAGAGCGAAGGTATGCAAGGGCAAGATTTTCCTCGATGGTCATAGAGGGTGCTGTACCCTTTAAAGGATCCTGGAACATTCTTCCGATAATACGGCTTCTTTTGTGTTCCTCTAAAAACGTAATATCCTGTCCGCCTAAAAAAATGCTTCCTTCATCAACAAAGAAGGTTCCCGCTACCGCGTTGAAAAGCGTTGATTTTCCGGCTCCGTTTGAACCGATTATCGTGACAAAGTCTCCGTCGTCAAGATGAAGAGACAAATCTGTAATAGCCTTCTTTTCATCCGGAGTTCCGGGATTAAAGGTTACACTGATATTTTTAATATCAAGCATTCTTGTCCCCTCCCTTCATATGTACTCTCTTTTTTTGCATAAAAGCAATGCCCTTTTTCATGGCAGGGAAAGCTATCGCTATTGCTACGATTACAGCCGTAAGAAGCTTTAAGAAGTCGACGGGTATAATCTTTGTATAAAGACATACCGCATATATTACTCGGTAGATAATGGAGCCTACAACAGCCGCAATAACGCCCTTTTTAACGCTCCTTCTTCCGAGTACGGTCTCTCCGATTATAAGACAGGCAAGTCCGATAACTACGATTCCCGTACCGCCGTTAATATCAACGGTCTTTTGATTTTGCGAAACCATAGCTCCCGAAAGAGCGGTCATCGCGTTGGCAAGACAAAGACCTACTGTAATAGTAAAGGTCGGATTAACCGAAGACGCCCTTACCATATCGATGTTGTCTCCCGTTGCTCTAATGGAAAGGCCGAGCCTTGTTCCGAGGAAAAAGATAAGGAATACGGAAACAGCGGCAACTATTATAAGGGTAAGGATTACCGAGCCCCAATCCCCGATAAACGGTATAGCCTTAAATAAACTGTAAATAGTCTGCTTTTTAAGAAGGGAAACGCTTGAACTCCATCCCATAGTCATAAGGTTTATAGTGTACAGTCCGGTATTTGTAATAATACCCGCAAGGATTGAAGGCACCTTAAGCCTCGTATGTAAAAATGCGGTCACAAAACCGGCACAGGCTCCGGCACCCATCGCAAGAGGTATACCGAGTATAGGATGTCCTATAGCGGCCATCTGAACCGATACGGCGGCGCCGAGAACAAAGCATCCGTCCGTTGTAAGGTCCGCAATATCAAGTACCCTGTAGCTTAGAAACAACGCCATCGGAACAAGGCTGTACAAAAGTCCCAGTTCCAATGCGGTCTTTAGAATATATAGCACTACTCTACCCTTCCTTTATATATTGATCTATTAAAGATTTTAGCAGATAAAACGTTTTCCGAAAAGTACCAAAAAAAGGGGCAATATTCCTACTGCCCCTTTGATAATTATTCTTCGCTGGTAACAACCTCTACAAGCTGTCCCATATCGGCAAATGCGCTATAGTCGGCATTTGCAGCTGCAGCGGTTTCGGTGTTGACTGTGATGATACCGCCGTCCATAAGGTAATACTCCTGAAGACCGTCCATACCGTCAGTCATAGCAGTGTATGCAAGCTCTGCAGTCTTTGTACCGAGGTCGGTGTAGTTTACACCGCAGGTAGCGAAGGCTCCGTTTCTTACAAAAGAGTCTGCACCGGCGTAATGAAGGATTCCGGCATTTGCAAAGTCTTCATAGATAGCAAGCTCTGCTGCCATTACCACGTTATCGGTGGGAGTAAATACAGCCTGTACATCTGAAGCGATGAGCGTTGATGCTGCGGCAACAACTTCGTCGTTGGTATTTCCGGTAGCTTCAACGTACTCGATTCCCTTCGAATCAAGGTAAGCCTTTGCCTCGGCTACGGGAGTAGCTGAGTTGATCTCGGAAAGAGAATAAAGGATTCCGACTTTGTTTAAATCGGGATTCTGTGCAAACATCATGTCCATGATGAACTCGGTATTGAGTCCGTCGCTGGTTCCGGTAACATAATCGATACCGGTAAGCTCAGCAGCCTTGGGATCTGAGATAGCTGCATATATAACGGGAGTCTTGGATTCCTCAGCGGATACGGTTGCAACCTGCGCTGCAAGAGTAGCGATGGGAATGATGGCATCTACCTTATCGGCTACAGCCTGATCTGCAATCTGCTTGAGGACTGTCTGATCGTTCTGTCCGGAGTAAACGGTGTAGTTAATAGTAATGCCTTTCTCGGAAGCGATAGCATCAAGCTTAGCTGTAATAGCATTTGCTATCTCGTCGAGTGAAGCATGGTCGAGCTGTTTGATAACCGCAACATTTAATGCTGCGCTATTTTCAGCATCGTTTTTTCCGTTTGCGGATCCGGGTGCTGCGCAAGCGCAAACACCAAGAGTTAAAGCTGCGCTGAGAGCCAAAGCCATCAGCTTCTTAACAAGACTTTTTTTCATTTTTTCTTTTCTCCTCTTTAAGTCTGCAAGTATGAAGTGACTGAAAATATTTTAAGGTTATCGGGAAATATTTGCAATAACCAATATTTATTTTTTATACATATTTAATTGACTTTATTTAACCAAAAAACTAAACTGTTCTTGTTGCCGGATCGTAACGGCCAAAGGAGATGCATGTATTATGCCTTTAATGGATGAATTCAAAAAGGAACGTGAAGATATCAAGAATCAGCCCCTGAAAAAGAGGCTCGACTACTTTTGGACTTACTATAAATGGTGGGTTATCGGCGGTATCGCTTTTATCATTATCGCCGTCAGTATTATTACAAATATCGTTAAGAGCAAGGATGAAACCGTTTATGTGGCGATGATAGATACGGTGATTAATCCCACGGGAAACTACGAGGAGAATATTACAGTACCTTTTCTTGAAGAGCACGGCTTATCCCCCAAGAAAAATACGATAAACTTTAACATGAACTTTATTTTTTCCGGGCAAAAGGGCTCTGAGCTTCCCGGCTCCCCTTCCTACTCGGATACCTTAGGCTACAGCGGCCGCCAGAATCTGGCGATCTACGTATCCGCCGGTGATGTTGACGCCATAAGCGCCCCGGAGGACTGGTTTAATAATTATGCATACAGTGATTTCTTTTTAAGCCTTGATGATTACCTTTCCGCGGATGAGATTAAAGCTTTGGAGGGAAGGATCTGCTACGCGGACAGAGCCGTTATGGAGAGGTATAAAAAGGCGCACGACGAAGATAACTACGAGTATTCCGAGGAATTCCCGGACAGCACGGACCCTTCTTCTATGGAAGATCCCGTTCCCGTCGGAATCTATATAGACGATTGCCCTTTGTTTAATGAAAACTTCGCCTGCGCCGATGACAATTCCTCAAAGGTTGTGATCGGAATCGTCAGAAACTCCCCTGCGGTGGAAATTACAAAAGATCTTATAATATACATAACCGGCAAAGCTTATTAGCCTTGCCGGTTCTTTTTTTACGTTGTTAATATCTTATTTATGCTTAGTGTTCTTTTCAAAGAGGATCGTAAGCCCCTTAATCAGCAGGCTGTCATCAAGAGTGATCTCATGTTTGCAGCAGGGAATTACTATTCCCGCAAATCCTCCGGTAGCAACTATCGCCGTCTTGTATCCGAGTTCATCCCAGATCCTGTCTATCATACCGTCAATACAGGAGGCGTGTCCGTAGATGCTTCCGCTTTGCATCGCTCCGACGGTATTTCCTCCGATAAGCCTTCCCGGTACCTTTATGGCAACCTCGGGAAGATGGGCGGCCCTTCTTGCAAGCCCGGCAAGTGAAACCTCTATTCCCGGGATTATCATCCCGCCCATAAATCGCTTTTCGTTATTGATGATAGAAATTGTCGTAGCCGTTCCCATATCTATAAGAATCAGCGGCGAGCCGTAGTACGATATACCCGCTACCGCTCCCACAAGAAGATCCGCTCCAAGGGATGATGGATCGTCGAGCTTTATATCAACTCCCGTTTTGATCCCCGGACCTACTTCTATTATCTTTTTCCCGAGAAGCTTTTCAAGCCCCCTTCTTATGGGCTCCGTAACCGGAGGAACCGATGAAGAAAGGATTCCGCCTTCTAAATCCGCAGGGGATATATTATAAAGGTCGAGGATTGATTTAGCGCTTGTTGCGTACTCCGTATCCGATTTATGTCTGTCGGTATAGAGGCGCTCCTCGAATATTATCTTTCTTGTGCCGGGCTCGGCGCATCCGATCACAATATTTGTATTTCCAACATCAACAGTCAGTATCATGCTTAGCTCCCGAATAATTATTTATATATTATTCTACCACAAAGCCCTATACCAGGCAAAGCCCCGCAAGGCTCAGAGCGCTTACGTAAAACCAGATGCGGGCAGTCTTTTTTTCTGTAAGCATATTTACTCCGGCAGCTACGCAGGCAAGGAACAAAACAGTTGCCGCCCAGATAGACTCCAAACGCAAGGGAGTAAAGCCGTACTGATATATATACATAAAGATCTTTAAAAATGCGATAAGAGCGAATATCATACTCTCGGCATTAAGCACAGTGCAGGCTATCTTTACCGGTGTCTTATATGTCTCTGCCGTGCGGGTAGAGAGCCAGAGAAGGATAAAGTTTACAACCATCACACCGCACATCTCTCCGAATCCCTTGCGGGCGTACTCAGAGTATGTGAATCCTTCCGGAAGCTTCATTGCGAAAGCCCCCCATAAGTAGCTTCCCTGCATAAAAAAGAATATAGCATAGAACACCGAGAACAAACCGATGAAAATGACCCAGACAAGCCCCGGTACCTTTCTTAATTTTCCTACGAACCATTTTATATTATCTCCTCTGTGTCTTACCTGTTCCTCCGTCTCCCTAAAGCAGCCGCCGATAAGTCCGTAAAGCCATGTTCCGGCGAGAGCTGTAAGTATAAGTTTGGGGATCAAAAGAAAATCCCAGTCGATCTTTATAACCTCTCCGATCTTTTCCATAAGAGAATTGTAATTATCATCGGCATTTCTCAGATAGTTAAGTGCTATAAAGAAAAGGATGATGGCTACAAAGCTTGCAAGGAGTACGATAGGTACCGTCTTTTTGGCTTTCGAATCCTTTTTGGTTTTGAAAATACTTCCGATAGTCCGTACGTTTAAGGGCCAGTTCTTAAAGGGCATAACGCAAAATCCCGTTATTCCGTCCCAGACCATCATATGGGAAGTCTCACCTTCGGCGAGTCTGCCCGAACGGACGAGGATGTAATACACCGCGAATAAATGTGTGAAGAATATCTTCATATAATTATCCCAGGCCTCTCCGATATCAAAGCAGACAGACACCCCTCCAAGCACAGTCATAAGAAGCATAGCGTAAGTTTCAAAGTTTCTTTTTCGCTTCCAGTATATAGCCTCTACGATTATTATCACCAAAAGCGTAAAAATTCCAAACATTATGCGATTGTAATCAGGTTCGCTTTCAAAAAGCCATGAGGCATACAAAAATGATAAAGGGAATATCAAAATTGCTATAATCTTTTCAAATACATTTGTTTCCATAATCTCTCCTTTTACTCCGGATCGTCTATAAACTCCAAAATATCTCCGGGTTGACACTTTAATTCATGGCAGATTGCCATAAGTGTTGAAAATCTGATTGCTTTTGCCTTTCCCGTCTTAAGTACGGAAAGGTTGGCCGGCGTGATCCCCACCTTTTCGGCCAGCTCATTCGATGATATCTTTCGCTTCGCCATCATGACGTCAACGTTAACAACTATCTTCATGTCCGCTATCTCCTCTTCTTAATATTCAGATCGATAAGTTAAATGGTCAGGTCACTGTCTTCCTGAAGCGCAGCAGCCTTTCCGACAAGATAAGAAAGAGCGGCCATGCAGACAAATATGGCAAGTCCCACAAAAACTATAAGCATCTGGATAAGCAAAAGCCCGGGATGATTGAACCCAAGAAGCGTATACACCAGGCTTCCTACTCCAAACACTATCGAATCCCCAAGAGCCAAAAGCGAAAAAAGCTTAAAGAGTCCCGCGTTTTTCATCGTAAAGCTTTTGTCCTTGCCGATATTGTCGGCAATCAGCCAGCCTGTAACAAGAGCCGCAAAGCAGGGAGCCGCGCAAACGTATATAAGCGACATCCAGGGAGCCACCCAGCTTGTAAGCTCCGGGTACCATCTCTTAAAGGCCCTGAAAAGTTCCGGCACAAGATAAGCGCAGGCGCCTATTCCGATTAAAGCCGTTCCGATAATTACTACCTTGATCCATTTAGAAAAAATATCGTGTTTCATTTCCTCTCCTTTACCGTCCTGCGGACGATTTTTCTTTTTAACAAAAAAAGGTAATGTATCCGGCAAATGTATAAACAAATGTCTATACCCTCTTGCCAAGGATACATTACCACTATAAAAATGCTATGTCAATATATTTTTACTGTTTTTCGATAATTCTTAACCAATATTCAGAAATTATATATCGAATTGCCATCCGGATTGGTTTTACAAAATGTGGCTTTACAAGCTACGCACTTCGTCAAACTATGATTCTTCAAGGAGCTCCTTTGTATAAGGATTTTGGGGATTCTCAAAGATACTTTCCTTATCCCCTATCTCCAATATCTTTCCGTCCTTCATAACCATGATCCTGTCGCTTACCCTGTAGATAACGTTGATATCATGGGAGATGAAAAGGTATGCTATCTTGTACTCCTCCTGAAGACTCTTTAAAAGGTCAAGAACCTGATCCTGGATCGTAACATCAAGAGCGGAAACAGGCTCATCGGCAAAAATAAGCTTAGGTTTAGTAATAAGAGCCTGGGCTATACTAACGCGCTGCCTCTGGCCTCCCGAAAGCTGACTGGGCATCCTGTCGTAATAGCTCTCGTCGAGTCCGACTCTTCTTAGCATCTCGATCGCCTGCTCTTTACGCCAGGCTTTATTGGTCTTTATGTCCTTTTCAAGGATGTCCATAGAAAAAAGAGGTTCCTCTAACTGCCATCCGATGGTCCTTGCGGGATTTAGCGAGCTGTAGGGATCCTGAAAGACCATCTGAGGACGTACTGTACGGTTTACCACCTGCCCCGTGATGTCCTTGTTTATTCCGAGGATAGCCTTGCAAAGAGAGCTCTTTCCGCATCCGCTCTCTCCTACAAGTCCTAAAGTCTCGCCCTCGTAAATATCAAACTCAGCTCCCGAAACAACCTTTCTGTGAATACTCTTTCCAAAGAGCTTCTTGCTTCTTTCTTTGTAAAAAACGTCGAGATCTTTTACAGTCAGTATACTGGTACTATCCTTATAAGAAACCCCGGCGCTCTTTTCATTTAGCGAAGCGCTTTTGGCCTTTTGGTTCTTCCTTCCGGGAACAGCTGCAATAAGTTTTTTCGCGTATTCTGTCTTAGGAGCGGTAAAAATGCTTTCCGTATCTCCCTGTTCGACTATACATCCGTCCTTCATAACCAGAATCCTATCGCAGATCCTTCTTGCGAGATTAAGGTCGTGGGTAATAAAGATCATACTGTTTTTCTCGCGACCGTTTATCTCTTTTAAAAGCCTTACAATCTGGTTTTGGATCGTTACGTCAAGAGCTGTCGTCGGCTCATCACAGATTATAAGCTCCGGGTGCAGGATCACAGCCATCGCGATCATAACGCGCTGCCTCATACCTCCCGAAAGCTGATGAGGATACTTGTCGTAAAGCGCCTCACAGTCGTTAAGTCCTACGCTTTCAAAAGCCTCTACAACACATTTTTTCCTGTCAGCTGCGGTAGGGTACTTTTCCTTGGCATGCAAAAGAAGCTGTTCCGAAACCTGATACCCAACCTTCATCGTCGGGTTAAGACTGGTCATAGGCTCCTGAAAAACCATACTTATCCTGCTGCCGCGATAGCTTCTAAGAAGCCTCTCGTCGGGAGTCTTTCCGGCTTCAAGTAGCACTTTATCACCAAAGGTTACTTTACCCTTTAAAACCTCCGCTTCGTCGGACATAAGTCCCATAAGACTAAGGGCGGTAACGCTTTTTCCGCTTCCGCTCTCTCCTACAAGACCCAGTATCTCCCCGGGCCTGATTTCCAAAGACACATCGTTTACAGCGGTCTTTCCTAAAAATGAAATTGTCAGATTATCGATTCTGATCAATGTAAAACCTCAATATCAAAAGATTAAATATTTTTCTTTTTCCTTGAAAGTCCTTCGCTTAACATAGCCGCCGAAAGAACCATCCAGACTATTGTAAGTCCCGGCGCAAGCGCGTACCATGGCGCGCTGCTAAGATATCCCTGGGCATCGCTTAACATACTTCCCAAAGTAGCATCGGGCGCCTGTACGCCGATACCTAAATAGCTAAGGCCCGACTCCGCAAGGATGGCATTGTTAAAACCTATCATCACACTTACCCAAAATGTAGAGAAGATATTGGGGAGTATGTGCAAAAAAAGAATACGCCTTTTTCTTGCTCCCATAAGCCTTGCTCTGACGATATAGTCGGAATCCCGCAGCCTTATGAATTCTCCTCTTACAATACGAACAAAACTTGGCGTAAAGGCGATTCCAAGCGCCAGTACAACATTTGCTCTCGCCTTTCCCAAAATACTTATTATAACAAGAGCAAGAAGTATACTTGGAAATCCGTTTATAGCGTCAACCACGCGCATTACTACCGCATCGATAACGCCGCCGAAATATCCCGTAACAGCTCCGATAAGTATGCCCGCCACAGCAGATATCAGCACGACAAAAAGGCTGATAAGGAAGCTTGTTCCGATAGCCTTCATAACTCTGGAGAAAATATCCCGCCCGAAATTGTCGGTACCGAAGATATGCGCAAAGCTCGGGGGCTTAAAGCGAAGAGCGGCGCTCATCTGCGTCGGGCTGTAAGGGGTCCAAAAAATAGACACCACAGACAGAAGGAGAATTATTCCTCCCATTATGGCGCCTACCAAAAGGTATGTATTAACTTTTTTCGTACTCTTTCCTGTCAATTTACAGCACCAAGCCTTACTACTCTACACGGATCCTTGGATCAAGTTCCCTGTAAATAATATCAACAATAAAGTAAACAACTATAACAACCATAGTTATATACATGATCAGTATCTCAACAACCGGAAAATCTCTGGTGGAGATTGAGCTTATAAGCAGCCTTCCGATACCGGGAAGGGAGAATACCTGCTCAACCACGATGGAACCGGCAACCGTCTCCGCGATTATCATACCTATAAAGGTTACAACCGGAAGCATTGCGTTTCGAAGTACATGCTTAAAGAGAATCGTCTTATCCTCGCAGCCCTTGCTTTTCGCCGTACGCACATAATCCGATCTAAGCTCCGTAAGAGTGGAGTTTCTAAGGAACCTTGCGGTCATTCCGATCTTCGGGATAGCTATCGCTATAGCCGGAAAAATCATATAGCTCACAAAAGCTCCCACATCCTTTTTATAGCTGACGTAGGAACCGGGTGTAAACATTTTTAATACTATACCGAAAAGGTATGTTACCAGGATACCCAGGAAAAAGGCCGGGATTGCCATAGATGTCTGCGTCAGGACATTTAGCGCTCCGTCAAGGAACTTATTTTTTGTTCCTGCCCAGAGGACTCCTATGGGAATCGCGAAAAGTATCGTTAGTATCATCGCAAAAAGCGCCAAAAGCAGTGTGACAGGCAGCTTGTCTCCGATAAGTTCCGATACGGGCATCATCTCATTCATATTTTTGGAATAGCGATAGCTTACTCCAAGGTCTCCTCGTAACACACCGCCGGCCCATTTAATGTATCTTTGGACCGGTGGCTTATCGAGCCCCAGCTCTTCTCTTAGGGCTTCCTCCCGTTCGGGGGTGGCTTCCGTTCCTAAAATGGAAGTCACCACATCTCCCGGGATGATCTGAAAGGCGAGGAAAGCAAGTACAGACACAAGGAACAATGTGATAATGAGAGTCGCTGTTTTCTTAATAATATATGCCATACCTGTTTTCCTCCTTTCGGGTGTTATTTTACGTAATAAACTGTAGACATATCCTGTACATATACAGGGTAGAACTTGTATCCGCCAAGTTCATTAGATACTGCCACCTTGTTTGCAGGTACCTGGATAAAGGCACTTCCGGCTTCGTCAGCAAGGATTTTCTGGAGTTCCTTGTAAAGGATTCCTCTCTCTCCAAGAGACTTTGCTTCAAGAACATTTCCGTAAACAGCGTCGAAATCTGCACTGTTAAAGTTGATAAAGTTCTTCTTTGAGTCTGAAACGAAACGGTTGAGAAGATATCCGGGGGTCATATCGCTTGTGATCGCGCAGATAGTTGACTGGTAGTTTCTGTTTGTGTAAACATCCTCAAGCCAGGTATTCCAGTCAACAGCGTCAATCTTTGCATTGATTCCCGCAGCCTTAAGCTGTTCTACAACTACTTCAGCGGTATCCATATGGAACTCATAGTTTGAAGGAACTGTGATGGTAAGGTCGATTCCATCGGGATATCCTGCCTCTGCAAGAAGTTCTTTAGCCTTGTCTACATTTCCGGTAGTTCCGTAGGTATCGTTTAAATCTACATAGTAGGACTCAAGAGTAGGAAGCATAGCAGAACTGATGATGGTTGCATCTCCGCCGGCAACAAACTCGCTGACTTCCTCGCGGTTAAGGGCATAGCAGATAGCCTGTCTAACCTTAACGTCGCTAAGAAGCTCGTCCGCATTGTTAAAGAACAGCGCCTGAACGTTAACCGATGGTGATACAAGCACCTGCATCTGGCTCTCAATCTCTGTAGCCATCGCATCAGTAAGATAAGGATATACCTGTACAGTTCCGGCCTTGAGCTCTACAAGAGCTGTCTCAGCGCTTGTGATGATCTTGAAATCAACCTGATCAAGATAAGGGAGACCCTTCTGCCAGTAGTCCTCGTTCTTTTCGATCACGATTCCCTCCTGGGGAGTGTAAGATACGAAACGAAAAGGTCCGGTACCGATAGGATCAGCGTTCTCATCCTCGCCGCTGCCATTAGGAATAATAGCGGTTGTAAAACTGTAGATCAGCTCAGGATTGACGCTTCCCGCGGTAACACGGACCGTATTCTCATCAACTATATCAACTGCAGTAACGATACTTAAGGGAGAAACTAAAGGGGTACCGTCAAGTAATCCCGCTGCCCTCTCGATAGAGTATTTAACATCTTCTGCAGTTACTTCGTTTCCGTTGTGGAACTTAACGCCGGGTCTTAATGTAAATGTGTAGGTAAGTCCGTCCTCAGACAGCTCATACTTTTCGGCTACAGCGCCGATAAGATCGCCGTTTGAATCACATTTAACAAGACCTTCAAAAATATTAAAGAGGATTTCTTTAGTTCCTGCCGCCGTTACCTTGTGGGGGTCAAGACCATCAATATCCTGCTGAATGCCAACTACTACAGAACCTCCGTAGGTGGCTTCTTTAGAGGTTTTATCCTCCGAAGACGCTCCCGTACCGCCTGCGCATCCGCACAGTGCAGCCGCAATAGAAAGTGTCACAAAAAAAGTAAGCAACTTTTTCATAGTAAACTCCTCGACTCTTCGAAAAATTACGCCTCTCATTATTCAATTGCCTGTCAACATTTTAACACAGTTTGATTATTTAGCAATAACTATTTCTCGGATAAGTATAATGAAACTCTGTTTTGAATCAATTTGCAATACATTTCTTTTCATACAAGCCCCTCAAACCTTACTTTATTTTGACCTGGCTCATAACATATCCGACTTTATCCTTAATGCAAAGATCAGCATATGAATCTCTTGAAGTCGGAGCCATATTGATCACTACGAGCTTATCTCCGCTGAAGTAATCGATAAGTCCCGCTGCCGGATAAACAGCCAAAGAAGTTCCCGCTATGATCAGAACCTGAGCCTGAGAAATATAGCGGACCGCCTTATTTATTGTATCCTGATTCAAGCCTTCCTCGTACAGGACAACATCAGGTTTTATGGGTGCCCCACATTCATCGCAAACCGGATAGTCCCCTGTGCTGTTTTTTATATAATCAAAATCAAAGAATTTACCGCAATGCTCGCAGTAATTGCGAAGCGTTGAGCCGTGAAGTTCAAGTACCTCCTTGCTTCCCGCTTTCTGGTGCAGTCCGTCGATATTCTGCGTGATAACAGCCTTAAGCTTACCCGCCTTTTCAAGCTCGGCAAGTTTAAGGTGGCAGGCATTTGGCTCAGCTCCCTCTATAAGCATCTTATTCTTATAGAATCTGTAGAATTCCTTGCGGTTTCTCATATAGAATGTGTGGGAAAGTATTGTCTCCGGAGAGTAATCGTACTGCTGATTGTAAAGACCGTCTACGCTCCTGAAATCAGGTATCCCGCTCTCCGTTGATACACCTGCGCCGCCAAAAAACACGATATTGTCATATCTGTTCACTATTTCGTTTAATTCTTTGATCTTTTCAATACTGCTATCCATCGGTTACCTCCTTTAAAAAATTCCTTCTTGACATATTCCAATTCAAATATTAATATAACTAATCGTGAAATGCAATTAGCGTTCACTCTAAAAATTCATAGCGTTGCCAGGGGTGCAAAGGAAATCAAATTTCCGTAACGCTGAGAAAAGGATGGTGTAAATATTTATGCACTTATCCAAAACCCTTATTACTTGATCCGGTTAATACCGGCGGAAGGAGGCATTTAATGTCATTTTTTATTACCCACATCCAGGATCCCGAATGGGGAGACTATTATGAACTTGCAAAGCCCGGCTACATTGCGCTGATCGTCCTTATCATCCTTGCAATCGCCGTAGCTGCCATTATCGTAGGCCGCAAGCAGAAAACCGAACGTTTTTCATCCAAAACCTTAGCATTCGCAGGTATCGCACTTGCTCTGGCATTTGCTACTTCATTTGTCAAGCTTGAGATGCCTATGGGCGGCTCCGTAACCTTATTCTCTATGTTCTTCATCACCTACATCGGATATGTTTACGGAATCAATGTCGGACTTGTTTGTGCATTCGCTTACAGCTTACTTCAGTTTATTCAGTCCGGAGGATCCTATTTCCTTTCTCCTTTCCAGACCTGCTGCGACTATTTCTTCGCATTTACCGCGCTCGGACTTTCAGGCCTTTGGTACAAGAAAAAGAACGGCCTTATTATCGGATATATCGTAGCTTGCGTAGTACGCGGATTATTCCACACCATCGGCGGATATATGTACTGGATGGACTATATGCCCGACTGGTTCCCCAAGAAGCTTACAAATATCTACTCTATCGCTTACAACTACAGCTACATCCTTACTGAGATGGCAGTAACCGTTGGTATATACTTTATTCCTCCTGTAAGAAAAGCGATTGCCAAGGTTACCGAGATGGCTCAGAGTGATACCGCTATTTCCTTCAAAAAAGAAAAAGCAAAATGACACCCGGGGACGGGGTTGGGGGTTCATTTTTGAATCGGCCGGCTTACAAAAAGCTTCACTGCGCAGCACCGCGCAGTGAAGCTTTTTTGCTATAATTGCAAATAAAGATTTGCATCAATCGAAAAATCATTTATACTAACTACCATAGTCGATGAAAAAACAGTGGATATAAAAATGAGTAAGATATATTTTGCCCCCATGGAGGGGATCACAACCCCTACCTACAGAAAAGTTCACAAGAAATACTACGGGGGAATTGATAAATACTTTTCCCCCTTTATAGTGGTTACAAGTACCCATCAACTTAAAAAGAGGGAGACAAGAGAATTCGATCCATTTGAAGAAAACCTTGTACCTCAGATATTAACTCAGCGCGGTGAAGATTTTGCCTGGGCCGCAAATATGCTCAAGGGCATGGGATACAAAGAAGTTAATTTAAACCTCGGATGTCCCGCAGCAACGGTTGTAACCAAAGGAAAAGGCTCCGGACTGTTAAGAGATAAGGACAAGCTAAGGAGATTCTTTGAAGAAGTCTTTACCGAATGCGATCTTCCCGATATTTCGATAAAAACAAGAAGCGGGTTTATCTATCATGAGGAGGCTGAAGAACTGGCTGAGATCTTCACGGAATTCCCTTTCAAAGAGATCATAATTCACCCAAGAGTAAGAGAAGAATTTTATCAGGGTAGCCCCAACTTAGATTCATTTAACATCATCAGTAACAGAGCAAAATGTCCTGTTATCTATAACGGCGATATATTTGACGTTAACAGGCTCACGGAATGCTATGAAGCAGAAGGCAAAGAAGGCGTAATGCTCGGAAGAGGATTACTAAGAAATCCTGCCCTTGCGGAAGAAAAAGAGTTTGATCCTGCGGATAAAAGACTGCCGGCTTACCTTGATGAACTCTATGATTCCTACGCTGAAGTGCTAAGCGGCGACAGAGACATTCTCTTTAAGATGAAAGAACTCTGGTCATACCTAATCACAGGATTTCACGATAAGAAAGAAGAATACAAAAAGCTCCTTAAGTCCACTACCGCCGCCGACTACAAAGCAGCGGTAAGAGGGATCATAGGATAAGCGCGTTGGACACATTTGCTGTATTTAAATTCTGCGTGGGTATCACCGGTAAGGTATATCAACAGGTGCCTCCTAAAACAAATCCTGATTAATTTGAAGCGCTTTCAGCCTTCTTTTTTAACAGTTCCAAATAATATTTCTTTTGTTCTTCACAATAATTCTTAAGCCATTCTTTTATTATGAAATCCTGTGATTTCTTATTATCCTTGCTACTCATCGATTCGGACGTAATTTCAGAAAACTCATACGTATTTCTAAATGAACGCATTTCTTTTATCAAGTTTCCGTTCGTGTCCATATAATCCGATACTTCTATAAGGTATGTATACTCATCAACAATTCCTTTATAATCCGACTCCTCCGAGCATTTAAATAAAATGTTCAAATCTTCCTTTACAGTATTTTTGCATTCCTCAAGACGTTTTTCAGCATTCTCCATTATCTTATTCGTTTCATCTTGATCCTCACCTACATCATCTTGTAAAAAGTCCTCATAATAATCAATTTCTCCCTCATACCTATTTAATTCTTCTCTGAGTTTACCTTGTAAAAATCTTTTGAAATAATCCGGTATTTTTCCTTTTTCTAACTCCGTCCAATATTTCTTTAGGATTGGAAACAATAATGAGAACAAATCATTTTTCTCGTTTTCTTTCAAGAACGAATAATCATAGTAATATCCGTATTCATCGTGAATACACAGTGTCAATTTAGAGTACGTTCTTATATCAAGGTATATTTTTCCATTTTCCTCTTCAGGATTCTCATATATAAACTCCGGCATTTTTGATTTTTGCAAGATATTTATCAATTTTTCAGCGTAATCAATCCTATGTGAGCGTATTAATAAATCTTTTAGCTTGAAAAAATAATCCGTAAAGTTAAACCCGGATTTTCCTTTTTCATTGTTATAAATGCTTTCTGCAATACCATTAAGATCTTCGTCCAACTCCCAAGGATTCTCTTCATAATCATTCTGATTATCGCTTAGAAGTTCTTTTTCCTGTTCCTCATACTTTTTATCGCACTCTTCAAGTTGTTGCTCTATATCATCCAGCAAAACATCAGCCACTTTATCTCCAAGCCAAATACGTTCCTTACTACCAATCATCTCTATGATTATTTTGTAGAATTCATCCTTTTTGTTGACCCATACTCTTTCTAAAACAGGCTCAAAAAGTAATAGTTCCGAATCATTAACATTTTTGAGCATCTTAAAAAATTCTTTTTTGCGTTTGTCCTTTTTCTCATCCTCTTTTAATGTGTTTTCAATCAAAAACTTTAAATCATCCGTTGCTCTTTCTGTATCGCCATTTTTAATGGCATCACCAAAATTAGCAATTGTACGTACATAATACTCATATTGCTTCTCTATGGATGACTGATCATATATGTCTTTTAAATCTTTCATAACTCTGTCTCTGTTTGAAAAAACTTCTGTAGACATATGAAACAATCTAATAACAGATATCAAGCCATCTATAAAGAACATGGAAAAAGCCACATAGAATGCAGGACTGTCATAAATGATTACTGCAATATACGAAATCAACTGTAAACCTAATGAAACATATCCTATGCGACACCATGAAATGAAATCAGGTCTGCTCTTCATCAGCCTTTCGGAATCATTCATCCAATATACTTTCTCACTATTGTCTGTCAGCATGTTGAGCATTGATATTCCAAGAAATACTACGCTCATGGACGCGCCCATTAAGGTATGACATACATTTAAAAATTCATTGCTGAAAATTTCATTGCTTCCCAGTGGCTCGCCCCAAATAATACCGATAATAGCAGATATCATTACCTGTACAAACACTATAACTCCGGAAATAATAATAACTTTTCTCTTTTTCTCTCCCTCCCATTTGTTCTTACGAATCTTTTTCCCATTCTCTTTTTTCATTTGTTCTATAAATCCTTTCTTTAAATCATTCTTCAAACCATCACATCCGGATTGGTTTTCCTTTATATCTGTTCTTTTACTGAAATTAGATTTATATATATACTGAAAAATTTTTCACTGAAAATATTTTCAGTAAACTTGACTATTTTAACTTTATCTGAGACATTACATATCCCACTTTATCCTTAATGCAAAGAATTAACAGCTCACCTGCTCTCCTAAGCTGAATGAATACAGTATTCTCTCGGTGACCTTAAGTCCTGTGAGCTTTTCTATTGCTTCCTGATAATAGTCGAGCTGGGTCTCGTAACGCTTTACAAGCTCATCGCAGCTTTTAACGGCATCTGTCTTGTAATCAAGAAGGATGACAGAGTCCCCTTCTACAAAATAAGCGTCTATAATTCCCTGGATTATAACTCTCTCGCTTTCAGGGAACTCGCTGTTTACTTTATTCGCGGGAATGCTGAGTACAAAGGGCTGTTCCCTAAAGAGTTTACCTAAAGAGGCGCTCTTCCACATCCTAAAGGCTAGTCTTCCGGTCATAAACCAGAGGATCTTGGACAGATTTACCGCTTCAAAGCATTCTTCGCTTATCCTGTGCTCCTTTAATTCCTCTTCCAGGAATTCTTTCAGACAGTTTTCTATATCCGCCTTTTTTTCGGATACAGCCATCTTAAACTCATCGAAAGACGAAATCCTTCCTCCGAGGGCCTTACCCAGCGTCCTGTCAAAGTCCATTATCTCCATAACCCTGTGGTACGAATTACCCCTGACAGTACCGGTAATTCTGGTTTCCTCTCGTCTGAATGAAGGGATGTACTTTTCGGTCTCCCTGCTTTCGAACTTCTCGTACGCACTCTCATCTTCATCCAGCATCGCGGCCATCTTAAGTTCGGATACGGTAGTCTTGGTATAAAGCTTATTTAAATACTCAAAAGGATATTTATAGCTGAATCTTTCCTCTATACGGGAAAGCTCATCCCGGTCAGCTTTTTCCTCCGCCCGCTTAAGTTCGATCCTATGGTCTTCCAAAGAAAGCTGTTCGGATACCCTGTTACTTTCAATATCCTCTCCGCTCATCACAGAAACGCTTATGCTGCCGCATCCCCCGATAACCGGAAGTACGAGGTCTAAATAGGTCTTAGCATTAATAAACTTGCTGTAGGAAAGCCTGTCATCAAAGCCACTTTTTACCTTTTCAAGAACCTTTTCCGAATCCTCTATCCGGCCTACCATAATAAGCTTTTCCTTTGCTCTTGTCATGGCAACATATAAAAGCCTCATCTCCTCCGAGATCGAATCTTCGAGGATTTTCTTTGCTATGATTTCTCTCCGAATGCTCTTAAGCTTTATCCTCTTTTCAAGATCGATATAATCGCAGCCAAGCCCAAGCTCATTATTGTGGGCGATCTTCGCCTTTGCGTCCATCAGATTGAAAGATTTTCCCATTCCGGCAATTATTGTGATGGGAAATTCCAGTCCTTTACTCTTATGTATGGACATAAGCCTTACGACATCGGCGCTCTCTCCGAGGACATCGGCCTCTGATGTATTGTCCGTAGTATACTTCTCAAGCTGGTCGATGTACCTTACGAAATGATACAGTCCGTAATAACTTGTCTTCTCAAAATTAGATGCGTAGGTAAGAAGCATTTCTCCATTTGCCCGCCTCTTTGCTCCTCCCGGAAGCGCCGCGATATATTCAAGATAATCATGCTCATCAAAGATCACCTGCAGAAGCTCTCTGATGCTCCTGTATGTTGCGTATTTCCTGTATCTGTTTATTTTATCCGCAAATAAAGGACAGTCCTTTTTAACCGCCTCCCAAAGTCCCATACCGGGATTATTCGCTTTTATCTCAGAAACGTCACCATCTGACAATCCGCCGAATACGGAAATAAGAGTTCCAAAAAGAGAAATATCGGAAAGAGGATTGTTGATGGTCCTAAGGAGCTGCATAACGCTCTTTATCTCGGGGGTACTGAAATATCCGCCTCCCTGACTGATAGAAATAGGGATTCCCTCTTCCTCGAAAATTTTACCGAGAGCATCCGCAATCTTGCTTGGAGTCCTGTGGAGGATAACAATATCGCCGTATCTTGCGGGTCGAAGCCTTCTTATCTCTCCATCTGCTGTCTTTACAGTTTCAGTTACCTTAGAATCAAGGGCCTTTCTGACCAGATTGGCAAGTACAAGGCTTTCCATTTCTTCTTCACGGTATTCCTCAGAACTTACGCTATCTCCGGCTTCATCACTGTCCTCTTTGTTTTCGCGGCCGCCGTTTTCATTTAATTCCTCTGAAAGCTTCGAATCAATCAAAACAAGTTCTGTCTTGAAATCATCTCCGCCATCAGGATATGACGCCCCGGCATAAAGCCTTGCCGCATCGTCATATTCGATAGATCCCGTCTTAACATGCATGATCTTTTCAAATATTTCATTGACACTGTCAAGTACTTCAGGGCGGCTTCTGAAATTCTTGGAAAGATCTATCCTCTCACAACCATCGGTTACAGGGTAGGTTGAGAATTTCTCAAGGAAAAGATCCGGTCTTGCCTGTCTGAAGCCATAGATACTCTGCTTAACATCGCCCACCATGAACCTGTCGTACTTACCGGGTTCCTTTGAGGCAATGGCATCAAGGAGCACATCCTGGACAAGGTTACTGTCCTGGTACTCATCCACCATTATCTCTTTAAAATGCTCTCTGTATTCAAGAGCGGCAGGTGTGGGATCTCCATTTTCATCTATTAAAATATCAAGAGCGAAATGCTCGATATCTCCAAAGTCTACAATCTTTTTCTCAGCCTTTTTTTCAAGAAACCTTCTTCTGAACTCGATGGTAATATCAAGAAGCTCGTTCATATAAGGAGCGCATTTATCAGAAACAGCTGCCTTCTCCCGAATACCGGGGGTAAAGAAATCGTCAATGAGTTTTTTAACAGAAGCCTTTACTCCGTCTCTCAGCCCTTTTGCTTCTTCTTTAAGCCCGTCTCTTCTCTCTACTTCGGAAGGTAGAACCTCCTCCCCCTTCTTTCCCTTTGTAGAACAGCGGGGAAGACTGCCAAGGTTATCGACATACCTCTTTAGTCCTTCTCCGATCTCGATAGCAGTCCGACCCGCAGCAGCCTCCTCGATCCTCATTTTTTCGTCGGCAAAGGAATTCTTATAAACCGCAGGTCCCCCATCTTCATCGCATAGCCTTATTGCTTTCTCATAATCCGAGATATATCCGACGATTAATCCCTTGACATATTTATAAAAGAATACACCGATGGGATTCCCGGAAATCGTACCGTCCGTAGTAGTGACATCGGTTATTGATGCAAAGGTATCGTCATGATCTTTTTTTCTCTCAATTAAAAACTTCTCCGGCCACGCGAAGCTTTCGGCGTATTCCTGAAGATTCATGATGGCAGCTTCAAATTCCAAATCAGATCCTTCGGGCGAGAAAAATCTGGAAGCGGCAAGAAACTTTTCCTCCGCCTCCTCATATTTCTCCTCTAAAAGTTCAGAGAGCACATCACGCCTTAAAAGCTCCCTCTCCCCTTCATCCATTACTCTGAAATCAGGGTCAAAATCTATCTCCCTAAAGTGGTTTTTAAGGACATTTAAGCAAAAGGCGTCAATGGTTGTTATCATTGCCCTATGGACAAGGGCATACTGCTTTTGAAGATGCTCCGAAGAGGGATTCTCCTCCAGCTTCTCGCTTATCCTCTTGCAGATACGCTCTCTCATCTCCGCCGCGGCCGCTTTAGTAAAAGTAACCACAAGGAGCTCATCGATATCGATCTTATTTTTTTCATCGCAAACAAGCGAAACGATTCTCTCAACAAGTACCGCTGTCTTTCCACTTCCCGCAGCCGCGCTGACAAGAACGTTTTTATTTCTGGTATCTATAACCTTTTGCTGATCTTCTGTAAACCTAATTGCCACTGTTTTTCTCCCTCATGGCCGCTAATATTTCATCGTCTTTAAGCTTCCCAGCCCGTCTTGCCGTATACCCCGGAATCTTTCTGTCGTAGGGACATGCCCCCTTGTACGCACAGTACTTGCAGCTCTCTCCTTCTATGGGATTAACACATATATCTCCCGAAAGGATCTCATCTCCTAAGGATTTAGCAAGATTCTCGGTATACGTAATAACAGCGTTTATATCATCAGCATTAAGAACTTTTGAGTAACCATCCGGTGTTCCGTCCTGCTTATATTTAACCCTTATTACATCCGATTCTCCCGTACCCTCTGCAAGATCCTCATCGTTTAAACCTATGATCCGGTCGTCATTTGCCACATATCCGCTGAGCCTTGACTGCTTGATGCGCTGCTTTTCGATTTCTTCTTCAGTGGTTCCTAAATCTGCGCTGATAAAAGGATCCTCTACATGATAATAGAACAATCCGGCAGGATGCGCCGTTTCCCCGTCTTTTCGAAGTTTATTTAACTCCTGAGACAGGTACATGGGAAGCTGCATCTGGCGTCCGTCATAAACCCTGTTAAGATCAAGAGATTTCGCGGAGGACTTATAATCCACGATCCTGACAAACACGGTTCCGTCCTCCCTTGCGCAGTCAACCCTGTCTATCTTTCCTCTGAGCCTTAAAACCCTCTTTTTTCCCTCAGAAGGTTTCATAGCAATGTCCCGCCTAAAAGGAACTTCAAATCCGCTTGGCAGGAATTTACCTTTTCTGATCTGGTATCTGATGGTCAGGATACTTGAAACTAGAGCCTTTTCGAGGCGTTCTATGCCTTTTCTTACTCTTGCACTGTTTTGGAACACACTGGCTCCATAAACATCGGTTATTCCTGTAAGGATCTCCGAAACGTTTTTCTTAGCATATTCATCATCAAACTCTGCCCAGCTTAACTTATCTTCCTTAAGTTTTAAGGAAAACATCTCCAGAACTTCATGAAATACATTACCCGTATCCCTGCTTCCGACTTCAAATTCCTCAGTCTCTTTAAGTCCCAGACCGTATCTTAAAAAGAATGCATAATGGCAGCTCGTATAGGCTTCAAGCTGGCTGATGCTGCTTCGCAATATGTCTGCATCCTGATTCTCACCGAGCTCTTCCGCATCCTCGCAGTACAGCTTTTTTGCAACGAGGCTATTAAGCTTCTCCGCTCTGTACCTGGCGAATGCCGCATCTTCCATCCGCTTTCTCTTTATAAGTGCATCCCCGTCTTCAAAGGCACTGTACAATGTGTAAACAAGGCTCTCGTCGTATCCGGGGCTTTCCGCGTATCTTCTAAGCTCGTCGGAAAGATATCTTAATCCCTCGACTTTATTAACTATCTGCTCGGTTAATCTCTCTTTTTCCGGTATATCCACTTTGATCCCCGGCAGCATCCTCTTTATCATCTCACAGATATAGGAAGGCCTTAGACTCTTCCCGGATGCATCTAGACCTGCCCAGGACAAATAGAGCCTGTCCTTAGGCTTTGTCATATTCATATAAAGATATAACCGTTGGCTATACATCTCTTCTCTCGGAGTGGGAGCCAGTTCGTAACCATTGTCTCTTAAGATTTCCCTCTCAAGGTCCGAAATGATACCACCCTTATCGGTACTCTTGGGAATATTTCCTTCGTTGACACCCATAAAGAACATAATCCTTACGGCAGGGACTCTTGTCCTTTCAATGTCGCCGATAAGTACCTTATCAACTGTCTGCGGTATGGTTCCTATTCGGATCTCTCCAAAGCCGGCATCAAGGATCTCCGCAAACTCTTTTAAGGTAATCTCGTCCTCACCCATCAACGAGATTACCTGTTCAAAAAGCTCCATGACCTTTTTATAAACCTGTCTGTATTCCTTTTCCCTGACAAGGTCTCCGGTAGAAGCAAATTCATCGGCATATTTATTTAAAACTCCCGCTGCATCTATTCCCTCAAGGAAATCGTACAAAGCCTCTGTAAATACCGAAACTTTTCTCTTTGAATCCTTTCCCGGAACGTTTTTCCAGCTCTCAGCAACGTTTACGGACGCCTTGTATATAAGTCCTACCTGATCCATAAACATTGCTCTGACAGCGTTTACTCTTCCTAATTTCTCTTCCTTTTCCGGCTCCGCCTCTTTACCGGATTTTCCGCTTTCTGTCTTATCCTCAAAAACACGGCTCCAGTCTCTGTATCCCTTAATCCCGCATCTTCTTACAAACTCTTCGAGAATATCAATATCGTCAGGTTCTATTCCGGAAATTCCGCTTCTTAAGTATCTGAATACCGATTCTGCGTCAAACTTGTTGATAAACAAACCAAGCACTCCCCTTATTCCCTCGATCATAGGATTAAGCCTGATGGAACTCGTTCTGTCAATGAAAAAGGGGATTCCCATACGGGAAAACTCTCTCTCAAAATATGGAGCGTACCCCTCAAGATCTCCGGTTACCACAGCGATATTCCTGTATTGAAGCGTCGGATTTTCCCTTAACTGCTTGCATATAAGGAGTCCCGCCTGGTGAACCTCTTCGGCGATATTTGAAGCCTCAAAGAGCACAACCGATCCATCATCCTCGCCTTCAAATCTTTTAGCCCCGCTGCGGAAGATGTTTTCCCCAAGAAAATGAATCTTCTCTGAATTAAACGCGTAACCGCAATACTCCGGCTCCATAAGCTCCGGTCCGCCTTTTTTTGCATCCCCCGCAAGAGCCTTGTAGGTCTTTCCGCTAAGGTAAAAGAGGCTTTGCATATCAAAGCAGTCTTCTATTTTTACGTCCTTATCAAGGACAAGCGAAACCCATGTTTCATCCGCAAGACGGATGATGTCCTCTATAACCCTTATCTGGATCGGGGTAAAACCGGTAAAGCCGTCAAATACAACAACGCTTCCGGGGAGTATTGATGATGAAGGCATTATCTCCCTAAGGATATCCAGCTTCTCCTCCCGGGTAATGTAATTACCCTCAATATACTTTTTAAAAGCTTCGTAAAGAATCTTAAGATCCGCCAGTTTAGCATTAAGAGCTCCACGTCCCTTCATTTCGCCGATTATCTTATCGATATCCGATGGTGATAATCCGTACTGCATAAATTCAGAGATTACGCTCTTTACCTCATGGATATACCCCTGACGGTGAAGCTTTCCTCCAAGAACAGGCAGCTCCGCAGATATCTCTCCCGCTACGCGCTGAAGTACAAGGCACTTTCCCGTATCGTCCAGTACGGGAGTCTCCTTCCATCCTACTTCAGTCAAGATCCTGTGGGACAGACGTCCAAAGCTTAATACGTCGATATTTAAAATTCCGCCTCTTTCGCTCATCCTCGAGAGGTCATTTTGCGTCTGCATCGTAAACTGATCCGGTACAACTATAAGGTAATTTCTGTCCGGATTCGCAGCCGCTCCCTCGAGCATATCCCTGTATATTTTTGTAGTTTTGCCGGAACCCGAAGGTCCGAAGATAAATTTTAGTTTTCCCATATTTCTCACTTTCCTGAAACTATTTTATCACAGCAAAAAAAAGCCTTCTACAGTACTTTTTAATTTGTATTATTGATCAGAAAAAGTTTTGCTTTCATTTCTATATCAAGTATACAAAAACAGAGCATCCCTTTTACGGAATGCTCTGTTTAACAGGTTCAATGTTATTTAGATCAGATTACTGATTTGCATCGCTCTCGTCGAAGAACTCTTCAACTGTTTCCTGCGCTTCGGATGCAGCCTCGGTAACATTATCCTTCGCTTTGGTAACAGCATCCTTTAAAGGAGTAAATGCGCCCTCAGCAGCCTCTTTTACATTATTGAAAACGTCCTTTGCTGCGTTGTTCAGCTTAACATAGCTGCGCTCATCCTCTTCCTCATCATCTTCAAACTCATCGATGGTAATGGATGATTTCTTTTTCTGGTTGTAGAAATACGCAACTGCTGCTGCGATGCCGCCTACTACAGCTGTTGCAATAAGTACTCTGGCAAACTTCTTCATTTTAAAACTCCTTTCATATCTGTCTGAAATTATTTCGATATTAAACAGGACCAATAGTCCATATATGCCTATTATAATAAATCCTGCCGGAAATTGAAAGTCTTTAGGTTTAATTATTTGTTTGCCCTATAGGGCGCATCCGCCGGATATCCACCTTTAAGCTTCTGCATTCCTCTTTGAACGGCGTCCTTGGAATTCTTCCAGTCAGCGTCCTGATTCTGGTAGTCAAATTTCTCAACAAGCCAGGATACATCTTCCTGCAGCCTGTCAAAATTCTCTGTCATCAGGCGCTTCATCATAGAGTAAAACTCATCCTTTTTGCTGTCCGAGAGGGTTTCATCCGCCTTTTCGCAAAGGTCCCCAAAGTGCGGTATGCAAAATCCCTTGCTCCTTGAAACCTTTTCCACAAACTCCGGATCATTGTTCCAAAGATAGAAGAAAGTATCAAGATACCTTTGATAAGTCTTTTCAAACTGTCCGCAGATATAACAGCTCTTTTCAGTCTCTCTTGCCCAGTTAACCAGCGAATTGCTACTTGTCGCTTTTTTCAGCTTATCCATTAGGGAGACTTTACCGGGCCTAAAGGATTTAAATTCCTTATCCATCTCCCGGCGGATATTCATATAGTGCGTCTTAAGTATCCAGCCGTTTCCAAGAGTATTTCCGTAGGTAAACATCTTTTTAAAATGATCCCGGCAAAATCCTTCGCTGTCTGTAATAGCGCGCATATCCGCTTCCATGTATGATGAGCCGCTTCCCAAGACATAATCCAAAAGATCCTGTTCCACATTCCTTTCTATAAAGCAAAAAGGACACTCGTCACCTGCATTTACCGCGTCATTAAGCGGGATCGTATAGAGCTGTTCTTTCATAAAAGGACTCCCCTTTAAGCCTCTCCGGCCTTTGCCTTAGCTTCCTTGATTGCTTCCTTAAGATCAAGAGCCTTGTTCTTGATCCTTGCGCTTTCTCTCGACATAAGAAGAGCCTCTACCATCTTAAGAGAAGTTCCGTAGTCACCGAATCTGAAAGCAAGCTGCGCAAGAAGGTAATCAAGTGTAGCATTATCCATTCCCGCAATAGGAGGATTTTCCTTGCTTCTCGCCTCATAGAATCCCTGGTATGCATTCTTTAAGTATTCTTTTTCCTGAGCTTCGTAGCTGGCAATCTCTTCTGCTGAAATCTTGTTTTCCGCTACGCCTGCTTCCTTCATACCTCTGATAAGCCAGGCTGTCTTTAGGCAGATAAAAGCTCTCTCACTGATCTTGCACTTTTTAACCACAGCGTTTGCAAGCGCGATCTTGTATCTTTCAAGGGCCTGTTCGTAGCTGTATGTAGGCTCATCATATTTTTTCAGCTTAATGTTGCTGCTGATATTGTCTTTGATAAGCTTAACCTGGGTGGGAAGAAGGTTTCCGTGGTATCTTACAAGAGCAGAATATCCGCATCTTCCGCAAAGCAGTACATCGTACTTGTTTGAATCGATACCCTCGTACTTCGGTCTCATATCGGCATCTGTTCCGAGGAGCTTAGCTTTTCCGCTCTTCATTACCTTTGCTGTAAACTTCTTTCCGCATACAGGGCAATCAAATTCCTTGTCGTAGATAAGCTCTTCTTCTGTAGGCCCTTTCTTTTCTTCTGCAGCCGCTCCTTGTGCCTTAGCCTGCTTTTTTTCCTCAGCGAAAACATCAAGATTTTCAAGATTTCCAAGTCCAAGGCTCTCTAATCCGTCCAATAATCCTGCCATTGTCAATTACCTCTTTAATGATCTATATTTCCATTTACCGTCTGTAGCAAAAATCAAACTTTTTATCATTCCTTGGGAAGGACGAAAGAACTCTTAAGGGAAACGATACGGTTAAATACCGGCGCCCCTTCCTTAGAATCCTTGCAGTCCGCACAGAAAAATCCCTGTCTTACAAACTGGAATCTGTCATAAGCTTTAGCCTTAGCGAGCTCAGGCTCTACGAACGCGTCGCAAACCTGCAATGAGTTGGGATTTAAGTAAAGCTCTCCGTTCTCGTCGTAAGTGGATCCCATCTCATCAGCCTTAGCTTCGTCAATAAGATTCTCGTAAAGTCTGACCTTGCAAGGGACCGCGCTCTTTGCATCTACAAAGTGGATAGTTCCCTTAACCTTTCTTCCGTCGGGGCTGTTGCCTCCCTTGGTCTCGGGGTCATAAGTGCAATGCACAACAGTAACATTTCCTTCAGCATCCTTCTCGAATGAAGTTGCCGTTACGAAGTAAGCACCCATAAGTCTTACCTCATTGCCGGGGAAGAGTCTGAAATACTTCTTGGGAGGCTCCTCCATAAAGTCATCTCTCTCGATATAAAGCTCACGGCTGAAAGGTACCTTTCTCGATCCGAGAGATTCGTTCTCGGCGTTGTTTACTACTTCAAGCTCCTCGCTCTGTCCTTCGGGATAGTTGTCGATAACAAGCTTAATGGGGTCTAAGATTGCCATCATTCTCGGTACTGAAGGCTTTAAGTCCTCTCTGATACAGAATTCAAGAGCTGCGTAGTCAGCAGTAGACTGTGCCTTTGAAATACCGGATATCTCTACGAAACGTCTTATTGATTCGGGGGTAAAGCCTCTTCTTCTTAAGGCTGCGATGGATACGAGTCTCGGATCGTCCCATCCGTCTACAACTCCCGTCTCTACAAGCTTCTTTATATATCTCTTTCCGGTAACAACATTTTTAAGATAGAGCTTTGCAAACTCGATCTGTCTCGGAGGCATCTCGAATCCGACTTCTTTTACAAACCAGTCGTAGAGCGGTCTGTGGTCCTCAAACTCAAGGGTGCAGAGAGAGTGTGTGATTCCCTCAAAGGCGTCCTCGAGAGGATGTGCGAAGTCATACATAGGGTAGATGCACCACTTATCGCCTGTGTTGTGGTGTGTCATATGTGCAACACGGTAGATTACGGGGTCTCTCATATTGATATTGGGAGCCGCCATATCGATCTTTGCGCGAAGTACCTTTTTTCCGTCGGCAAACTTTCCGGCTTTCATATCTCTGAAGAGCTGTAAATTCTCTTCGATGCTTCTGTCTCTGGAAGGATCGTTTTTACCGGGAGTCTCGAAAGAGCCTCTGTACTCCTTTATCTCGTCTGCGCTTAAATCCGAAACATATGCCTTTCCCTTAAGGATAAGCTTTTCGGCGCATTCGTACATTTTGTCGAAGTAATCGGAAGCAAAGAAAAGTCTGTCTTCCCAATCGGCTCCGAGCCACTTGACATCTTCTTTAATGGACTCTACAAATTCGCTCTTTTCCTTGGTGGGGTTTGTGTCGTCAAATCTTAAATTGAACTTTCCGCCGTACTCCTTAGCCATAGTGGAGTTGAGGATTATGCTCTTTGCATGTCCGATATGAAGGTAACCATTGGGTTCCGGAGGGAAACGGGTCTGCACATGGTCGTAAACTCCATCCGCAAGGTCCTTATCAATAAAGTTTTCAATAAAATGTTTTGATTCTGCCATTTCTACTCCTCGTCCGGTATATAATTACTGTCAAAGTAAGCTCCGGGCTCTATAAATATTGTTTTGTCTTTTTCGATCATCATCAGATAATCTCCGGTATAGCCGGAAATATATCGTCCATCTCCCCAATCCGGGAAGTACTTGATATTTCTCGTAAGTCTCATTCCTCTGGCTTTAAGCTTTCCCTTGTCTCTGCAGATCACAGCGTATCCTACGATAGAAAATACTCTTCCGTCGCTCCAGCTTTTAACTGTCGGAAGTCCCGATACATCGCTGTAATTTTCCGGGAACTCCTCGTCCGAAATCTCAAAATAATTATTGAAGATACTTCTGGACATTCGCTGGATGTATCCGCCCCTCTCAAGGGCCCAATACTCGTCATGGGCTATCTCAAGGTCTTCCACGTGCTGTCCCCAGCGGAGCGTCACCTTGCTTCCCACATCAAGAAAGCTTTCGGGTCTTACTACTATGACCGGTCTGTCGATATGGGTATAAGTCTTAACTTCCTTACCCTCCGGGAATTCGTAATCCGTTCCCTTTATAAGCTGGAACGCCTCGCAATACTCCGACAGACAGATCTTGAAGTATTCCTCTGTATCCATCTTGCGATACCTGGAATAAAAAAGCTTCTTGCTTATAAAGCCTCCCGCCTTTTCGTAATGTCCGCCTCCGGTTCCGATCTCTTTGGTAAGATAAGCCGCCAGTTCATTGGAGTTTACCTCCATAATACAGCTTCTTACCGAGAGCTTAAAACCGTCCTCTACTTCGTTGTAAACGACGCAAAGGTCGATTTCGCCCACCTGCATAAGGAAATCGGCGATAAGTCCGAGGACATTAGAGTCACAGGGTAAGGTCTTAATTATAGCATATCTGTGCGAAGGATCGTAGAAGTAATTCTTCATGGCGATCCCGGCAACCTCCAGCTCCCGCAGAGAAAGGTTGGTCTTTCTGAGCTTTTGCATTATATGGGAGTCAATGACCAGCGCATCCCTCATATCAAGGTCTTCGGCTCCGAAAAGCTCGGAAAACTGGTTTGTATCGGTATACAAGCCGTAGTAAAGAGCCGTTCCCATTTTTTTGTCGGTGTTGACGGGGTATTTCTCCTCGCAAAGCATCTTCCAGACAAGGGTCGCGCAGCTGCCAAGCCCGGGGCATATCCTTAAATTGTCCCCGATTCCCGATTCCATAGGATGATGGTCTATAGTTGCAATGTTTTTGGCTTTAATCCTGGTAACATTTCCCGAGCCGTACTGACAGTCAACGGTAAGTAAAAGGCCCGGCGCCTCGCTTAGTGCTGCTTCTTCAGGGCTTATATATTCGAGGGGGATATCAAGCATCTCAGTCATTATAAGGAGATTGTTCTTTGAAATCCTGTTCTTTCCGCTGTAGAAAAGCCGGACATACTTACCCATTGACCTGTAGTAAACGTAAAGTGCGAACCCGGAGCCTATGGCGTCCGGATCCGGGTTATCATGACACTGTATCCATATTTCATTGTATACAAGTAAATCACTGAGTTTCATTTATTCTTCCGATCGATTAGTGATGGAAAAGTCTGATGCCTGTGAAGGCCATAACCATATTATACTTATTGCAGCAATCGATAACCGCATCGTCACGTACCGATCCGCCGGGCTGTGCGATATACTTAACGCCGCTCTTTCTTGCTCTTTCGATATTGTCGGAGAAGGGAAAGAAAGCGTCGGAACCAACGGTTACATCCGTCATACCCTTAAGCCATTCCTTCTTTTCCTCTCTTGTAAATACTTCGGGCTTAACCTTAAAGGTCTTTTGCCAAACGCCCTCAGCGAGAACGTCCTCATACTCATCACCGATGTAAACGTCGATAGCGTTGTCTCTGTCGGCGCGTCCGAGTCCGTCTGCAAACTGAAGTCCCATAACCTTTGGTGACTGGCGAAGATACCAGTTGTCAGCCTTGCTTCCCGCAAGTCTTGTGCAGTGAATTCTGGACTGCTGTCCGGCTCCGATACCGATAGCCTGTCCGTCCTTAACGTAGCAAACGGAGTTGGACTGGGTATACTTAAGTACGATAAGGGAAATCTTCATATCGATAAGAGCCTTCTCGGGGATCTCCTTGTTCTCGGTAACGATATTGTCAAGAAGACCTGCGTTTACATCAAGCTCGTTTCTTCCCTGCTCGAAGGTCACTCCGTAAACCTGCTTCTTCTCAATAGGAGCGGGCTTGTAAGCAGGATCGATCTGAAGGATATTGTAAGCTCCCTTTTTCTTCTGCATAAGAAGCTCTAAAGCTTCCTCGGTATATCCGGGAGCGATGACTCCGTCAGATACCTCTCTCTTGATAAGTCTTGCGGTGTCGGCATCGCAGACATCGGAAAGGGCGATGAAATCTCCGAAGGATGACATTCTGTCAGCGCCTCTGGCTCTTGCGTATGCGCAGGCAAGGGGGCTGAGCTCTCCGAGATCGTCTACCCAGTAAATCTTTGCAAGGGTATCGCTAAGGGGAAGTCCTACAGCGGCGCCCGCGGGGGAAACATGCTTAAAGGAAGTGGCAGCCGGAAGACCTGTAGCCTCCTTTAATTCTTTAACAAGCTGCCATCCGTTGAAGGCATCAAGGAAATTAATATATCCGGGACGTCCGTTTAAAACCTTAACGGGAAGTTCGCTTCCGTCCTCCATATAGATTCTGGAAGGTTTCTGGTTAGGGTTGCATCCGTATTTTAACTGTATCTCGCTCATAATTGTAAATTAACCTCTTTTCTTTATCTGATATAGCTGATCTGTATAAATCGTTTTACCTTTCCGTCACTTGTTCTTGTTGATGATGGTGGTCTCTGTCTTTCCGGTTGCGATATCGATATATCTTACGAAAAGAGATACCTTGTTATCTTCGCTCAAGTTCTCCCAAAGAAGCTTTGTAAATTCATCCATATTGTCGAGGATCTCTACGGGAGTAGGCTCACCTTCGTAGCTGGGAAGGGGATTTCCGTCATGCATATATGTATGGATAAAGTGTCCCTGTCCGGCCTTTGGATTCTCATAGCTGTATGTGAATCTCTGGCAGGAAGAAGGGTCTCCGTTATTGCTCTTTAAGATTGACATCTCGTATGAAAACTTTCCGCCGCTTACATGCATTACTGCTGAGATTCTGGGGGTGTAGTTGGGGCCGTCGGGCTCAAACTCCCTGCATCTTAAGGACTGTTCAAAGGTTTCTCCCTTGCTCATTCCATCGTAGATGGTGTCGGTCTGATCTCCGTTGGTTACGATGGTATCATCTCCGAGTACTCTGACCGGTGCGTAGATGATGAGGCTGGGGTCCTCAAGCTTTGACGGATCGAACGCCTGCGTACGGATGCCTTCCCCTTCGGTAACAAATACTCTGTTGCGGCTGTTGACACTTCTGCCCATGATAAAGTATGCAGTTACGGCGCTTTTACCGTCGGGAGTAACTCCCACCACAATTCCTCTTCCGGGGTACGCGTTGGTGCTCAGTTCGTGTTTCATCGATGTCATTTTTGGTTTTCTCCTCTTACTTTAGATATTTTTCCTCGAATTCTCTTTGAGGCAAAGGCTTGTCAAAGTAGAATCCTTGGATATATTTAACTTTAAAGTTTCTAACAACATTATACTGGTCCGGAGTCTCGATACCTTCTACGCAGATCTTTACGCCTCTTGTCTCTGCAAGCTCTGCGACCATCTTAACGAAGGCCTGTGAGTAAGCATCTTCAGCGAGGTCCTTAACGAAGCTCTGGTCTACTTTTATTATATCAAAGGGAATTTCCCTTATGTGGTTAAGCGAAGAATAACCTGTTCCGAAATCGTCGAGAGCGATTGATACTCCCAGGGCTTTTATCTTTGAAAGGATACCGATCATGCGCTGCATATCATTTATCGCAAGGCTCTCGGTAACCTCAAGAGTAAGGTTCTTCGGTGAAAGTCCGGTCTCTTTAAGTGTGTTCTCAACGATCTCTACTATATTGTTTTGTAAAAGCTGAACTACGGAAAGGTTTACGTTTACCTTCATATAGCCGTAGCCCCTGTCGTTCCAGGATTTAACGGTCTTGCAGGCCTCTTTTAAAACGTGGTCTCCGATAGGATTGATAAGTCCTAAGTACTCTGCAAGAGGGATGAAATCAACCGGCGATACGAACCCAAGCTGCTTGCTGTCCCATCTGACCAAAGCTTCCGCTCCGACGCACTCCTCGAGTCCGTCTTCCACGTCGATGATAGGCTGATAGTAAACCTGGAACTCGCGATAATCGGTATCTTCCGCATCACGCATATTCTTTTCCATATCGAGTCTTCTGCCGGCGGCGGAATCCTGATCCGAGCTGTATCTTGCCATACGGTTCTTACCGCTCTTTTTAGCCTCGTACATAGCGATATCGGCTTTGCGGATAAGTCCCTGAACCGTGTTTCCGTTATCGGGGAAAGTAACGACTCCGATACTTGAGGTACAGTAATAATCCGAATCCTTAAGGAAGAAGGGCTTGCTGAAAACATCCTTTATCTCGGTAAGAATAGCCTCAAATCTGTCGTATGACGAAGGCGGGATAAGGATAACAAATTCATCGCCGCCCATACGGTAGCAATTGTTCTCAACTCCGTGTACGGAGCGCATCGCGGAGGAGATTGATTTAAGGAGCACATCTCCGTACTGATGGCCGAGGCCGTCGTTGATATGCTTAAAGTCGTCGAGGTCAAGGTAAACAAGCGCTCCCCTTGTTCCATCCTTCTCGACTTCATCGATAAGTCTTGCAAGGTCTCTCTCGCAGCACATACGGTTATAAAGTCCGGTAAGGAAATCAGTAAATGCCTGCTGCTCGATCTTGCTCTGGTGGAGCTTACGGTCGGTAACGTCGTAAAGGGAATAAAGGGTAGCGGCTGATCCGTCCATCCACTCGATTTCCTTTATACTTACTTCATACCAGCGGTCCAGCTTTGAATTGTAGATCTCTATGCCGCCGTCCTTACGCCTTCTCAGGCTGTCGACGATCATCGAATTAAGCTGTCCGTCTTTCCACTCATCTTCAAAAGTCTCGATGAGCATCTTGTTTACAAAGATGACTTTGCCGTTGTCTCTTCCGGTAAGATAGAAGGATACTCCGATATTGTTAAGGATATCCTCCAGTGCTCTGAAAGAGCCGGCAAGCGAATTCTTATTTATACGGGTAACAAGGATGTTTTGGATGATCCTGACAGCGTCTGAGACAAACCTGATCTCATCCGCAGTCCATTCTCTCTCGCCCTCGTAGTTTTTAAACATAGCGATCATACTGCCGCTTCCGTCGGCTTTGCCAAGGATGGGCATTGTAATGATTGAAGAGATTCCGGCTCCCGAAAAGGGGTTGCCATGGTCGGCAGAGAGCGCGGAGGATGACATTATAACAGGTGCATCCTTGCTGATAGCCTGCATCAGGGTATCTTCCGTTCCCTCTGAAATAGCCGGGGGAAGTACACCTATACGCTTTGTCTCGGCAAGCACACCCATCTTTCCATGCCCGTCATCATCGCGATAGATCTTTGCCTCGTCCACCATTAAATAACCGGCGGTTATCTCAAGCCAAAGCTGAAGCACGGTCTCCGTTCCGGCCTTGCTGTCAAGGAGGTTTACCAAAGAGGAGCTGGCTTTGTAGGCTCTGCCCATAAGTCTGTGCTCCGACTCTGCGTCTTTTTTCTTTATATTTTCAATCTCGGCATCTATAAGATTAAGTCTGCCGGCGTATATCATCGAACAGGTATCACGGAGCATATCCGTCCTGTCGAACATTTCTTTCTCGGTAAGCTTTCCGCTGGCCGCAAGGAGCCAGACAGAAACCATTTCGTTCTCGATTCTTATTGCGACTGCTGCCAGATAGAATCCGTCGGGCTCTCCCTCCGGAGTAATGCGGATGGTTCTGACATCCTCGATGTTGTCCTCGGTAACCGCCTCAAACAGCTCCTTCACAACGTCGAGCTCTACAAATTCCTTCTCCCATCCCTCTTCGTCCGTAATCCCGGGCAGGCTTCCGGCGGCACCTATTATCTCTCCGCCGATCTCACAGCAAACCGCTGCAACCTGCGCAACACGGCAATATTCGTCCTGCAGTTTCTTAAGTGATTTTAAATTAATAACTTCGTTATAATCGGTTTTTATCATCAACAAATCTCACTTTCGGGCACGCAAAGAACACCTAGCCCATTTTCTTCAATATTGTAACATAAACGGGCGAGTTTTTAAACCTACAAAAACAAAATGAACCCCCACCCCCGTCCCCGGGGGTCATTCCCCCGGGTCACTAAAATGACCCCCCAACCCCGTCCCCCTGTGTCATTTTGGGGGCATAAAAAAACCGCGGTCCTTGAGCGGATCGCGGTTTTTTGTATTTATTAGTTAGCTTCGATGCTGTAGTTGGGAGCTTCCTTTGTGATGTGAATATCGTGAGGATGGCTCTCCTTTAAGGATGCAGCGGAAATCTTTACGAATTTTCCCTTCTCGGTAAGCTCGGGGATGGTAGCTGCTCCGCAGTATCCCATACCGGAACGAAGTCCGCCGAGGAGCTGGAAGATCGTATCTTCAACCATTCCCTTGTAAGCTACGCGGCCTTCAACGCCTTCGGGAACAAGCTTCTTGGCGTTTTCCTGGAAGTAACGATCCTTAGAGCCGTTCTCCATAGCGGCGATGGATCCCATTCCGCGGTAAACCTTGTATTTTCTTCCCTGGTAGAGTTCGAAGTCCCCGGGGCTTTCTTCACATCCCGCAAACATTGAACCCATCATGCAGCAGCTTCCGCCGGCTGCGAGGGCCTTTGTAACATCTCCGGAGTACTTGATACCGCCGTCGGCGATGATAGGAACTCCATATTCCTTGGAAGCTCTGTAAGCCTCCATGATAGCTGTGATCTGAGGTACACCGATACCGGCAACGACACGGGTCGTGCAGATGGATCCGGGACCGATACCAACCTTAACGGCGTCAGCTCCTGCCTCGATAAGAGCCTTTGTTCCTTCGTAGGTAGCTACGTTTCCGGCAATAACTTGAAGATCGGGATATTTTTCCTTGATCATCTTTACGCAGTTAAGTACGTTCTGTGAGTGGCCGTGAGCAGAGTCAAGTACGATAACGTCAACATGTGCATTAACAAGAGCTTCTACTCTGTCAAGTACATTGGCGGTAATACCAACGCCTGCGCCGCAAAGAAGTCTTCCCTGGGAATCCTTTGCAGCGAGAGGATACTTGATAGCCTTCTCGATATCTTTAATAGTAATAAGTCCTTTTAAATTGAAGTCGTCATCAACGATAGGAAGCTTTTCTTTTCTGGCAGCGCCGAGAATCTTCTTTGCTTCTTCGAGAGTAATTCCTTCTTTAGCGGTAACAAGATTCTCACTTGTCATACACTCGCGGATCTTCTTGGTGTAGTCTGTTTCGAACTTAAGATCACGGTTTGTGATGATTCCGACAAGCTTCTTGCCCTCTGTGATAGGCACACCCGAAATACGGAACTTACCCATAAGCTCGTCCGCATCAGCAAGTGAATGGTCGGGGCTGAGTGAAAAAGGATCGGTGATAACTCCGTTCTCTGAGCGCTTAACCTTGTCTACTTCGTCAGCCTGAGCTTCGATAGACATGTTTTTATGGATGATTCCGATACCACCCTGTCTGGCCATAGCGATAGCCATGCGGTGCTCCGTAACGGTGTCCATACCCGCACTCATAAGCGGAATGTTAAGTTTGATTTTCTTGGTGAGCCAGGTAGAAACATCCACTTGATTGGGAATGACCTGGGAGTAAGCGGGAACCAGCAGCACATCATCAAATGTGATGCCTTCAGCGATAATCTGTGCCATTTTTTTACTCCTCTTGTGAAAACTAAATTTTTAATACTATAAAACATTTAACAACAATTTACAAGAAAAAATTTTCCTATTGCACTACCGCGTTGAAGCGGAAAACAATGGCCCACGAAACTCAAAATGAGTTGATCATCAATCAGAAAAAACCTTCCTGGGAGCAGCATTTTTCATAATCTTTACAAGCTCCTCGTTGGGTGAGATGAGGATCTGCTCTTTTCCTTCATAGAAAATAACAAATCTCTTGTCGGGCTGTTCTTCGATTCCGATACTGTAATCCTTAGGCTTATCGGAAAGCTTTCCGAAGTTGTCAAGATGATAAGACCCTATGGGGGCGATTACAAGAACCTTATCGAAGTCGTATGTTGCAACTCTTTTTCTCTTTGCCTGGTTGTAAATCTTATCGATAACGAGTTCCTTATCTATATAGAGGTATTCGTACTCAACATCGGTATACTGGCTTGAAACATAAATTCCGACTCCGAAAGCGATCACAACGATCAAAAGGGCAAACCATCCTGTAATAAACATCGCAACCACAGTAGCGGCAAGCAGTACGATAAACAAAACTCTGAGAGCCTTTGCAAGTGTGTTGGGGCGGCCTTTTACAAGGCATTCTACGTAAGCGTCACTCATTTTAAAAATCTCCTTAGGTAAATATTACTCTGTAATCAGAGGTATATATCTTAAAAGGGCATCCTGCCAGGTGGGAAGGGGCTCGAATCCGGCCTCTTTAAGCTTGCTCTTATCGAGCCTGCTGTTAAAAGGTCTTGCGGCTTTTGAAAGCCCATATTCCGCTGTTGTTACGGGCGTAACCTTTGTTTTCAGCCCCGCTACCTTATAAATTTCCTTTGTAAAGTCATACCAGGAAATGAATCCGCCCTCGTTTGTCGCATGATAGTATCCGTATTTATCGGTAACGATCATATCCGCCAGAAGCCTTGAAAGATCAAGGGTGTAAGTCGGGGTTCCCATCTGGTCGCAGACAACTCTGACCTCGTCATGGCTCTTTCCGACATTAATCATAGTCTTGACGAAGTTCTTTCCGTTTTGTCCAAAAACCCAGGCAATACGTACGATAAAGAATTTATCAAGGATTCCGGAAACGGCCTTTTCCCCCGCAAGCTTAGACTCACCGTATACGTTAAGTGGCTTATAATCCTTGCAATCGGGGTCCCAGGGCGTATCTCCCTGTCCGTCAAATACATAATCCGTGGAGATATAGAGCATTTTGGCATCTACAGCCTTTGCAGCCTCGGCGATATTTCTCGTTCCGCCTTCGTTTATCGCAAAAACCTTTTCTTTTTTGTCTTCATCCTCAGCAAGATCAACTGCCGTCCAAGCCGCGCAGTGGATTACCGCATCCGGCTTTATTTTGTTTATCAGCTCGGATACAGCCGCTTTGTCCGTAATATCAAGGCCGAAATATGGCATCCTTGTAACGGCGCTCCCATCGTCAGCTCCGCTGTATGCGGGCGCAAGATCGGTTCCGATGCCTTCGATATTTCTTTTATCAAGCTCGTTCATAACATCATGTCCGAGCTGTCCTGCCACACCTGTGACCAAAATTTTCATAAAACTGCCATCCTCCAAAATGGATTTTTCCGCAATTTTGCCGATTTTGTCTAAGTATATCACATAAATCATCAAAATAATTACGAGAAGTATTAATTTTTTCTTATAAATATGATAAATTTATGTAGTAACCCTTTAATAGGATAAAGTTTTCCGATTATTGCAGATAAAATATGAAAAGACAATTATTTCGGAAAATTTCATATATGGCTGCCTCGCTGGCTTTGGCAGCATCTCTTACCGGGTGCGCAGGGTCTGCTCCCTCAACCGGTGGAGATATAACGCCGCCGGCTTCGCAAGGTCAGCCCGCCGATTCCCCATCGCAATCCCCTGCTCCCGTAGCGGAAACGCCCCCTGCAGAGCCCGTCAAGGGAAGCCGCGACAACTCGATCCGTTGCCTCGTTCCCATGCAGGACGGTGTAAACCTCATAGAAAGCGATGTTGCTTCGATCGATTTTTCCCATTCTGATGACGGATACGTCAGTGTTAAATACTTCGGCCAGGTGCCCATCATAAAGCTTCGTGTCACAGGACCGGATGAAGTTGTTTACACATACGACCTTAAGACCAATGACTACGAGGTATTTCCTTTGACAGGCGGAAACGGAGACTATACCATAGCCGTCTACGAAAACATCGAGGGAACCCAGTACGCAGTTGCAATGTCAGAGGTGATAAATGTAACGATAGCCGATGAGCTTACTCCTTACCTTTATCCGAATCAATATGTCAATTTCTCGGAAAACAGCAAATGCGTTAAACTGGCATCGGACCTTGTTTACAGCAGCAATTCGGACCTTGAAGCCGTTCAGGCGGTCTACGATTATATCGTAAACAACATTACTTACGACACGGCAAAAGCCGAAAGTAAACCAACAAATTATGTTCCCGACGTGGACCATATACTTGATATAAAAACGGGAATCTGCCTCGACTACGCTTCGCTTATGTGCTCGATGCTTAGAAGCCAGGGAATTCCTACAAGGCTTGAGATAGGATACGCCGCCGATGCTTACCACGCCTGGATAAGCGTTCACATAGACGATGTAGGCTGGGTCAACGGTATAATCGAATTTACCGGAGATACCTGGCAGCTTATGGATCCAACCTTCGGCGCAAGTACCAACGATGCTGCTTTAAAGAAATTTATAGGTGACGGCACCAATTACACACTTCAGAAAATATATTGAGGAAATTAAAATGGCAAATCAAAAGAGTCTTTCAAACGAAGAAATTGCATCATTTTTCAGACAGACCTCCATGCTTTTCTCGGCAGGTATCGGCCCCAGAGACGCGATGCAGATCCTGCTCGGAGACAGTAAAAACGAAAAGGGACGCGAGCTTATAACCCAGATACGCGACACCTGCCGAAAGGGCGAGACCTTCTCAACCGCGCTTTCCGAAACAAAAGTTTTCCCTGATTACGTTATAAATATGATCTCCCTCGGTGAAGAGTCCGGTAAAACAGATACCTGTATGATCGCTCTTGCGGAGTTTTACGAAAAAGAGCAGGCCATTTCCGAATCTTTAAGAGGAGCTCTTACCTACCCGGTGGTTATGCTGATCATGATGCTTGTTGTAATCATCGTACTCGTAGGAAAGGTTATGCCTATCTTCCAGCAGGTATTTAACGAGCTCGGTACCGATATGACGGGATTTGCGGGCTCGATGCTTAAAATAGGACAGGCCCTCAACAATTACTCCATCGTATTTCTTTGCATCTTCGGAGTACTTGTTCTTTTCTATATAATTTCAAATCATACAGCAGCGGGTCGCAAAATAAGCCACAACTTCCTCGTACATTTCCCTCTTACCAAGGGCTTCTACGAGAGCGTAGCCTGTGAGCGGTTTGCCAGTTCCCTTGCCATCGCAATTTCCAGTGGTATGGATACATATTCCGGACTTGATATGGCTAAAAAGATGGTCGAGCACCCTAAGATGTGCGAAAAGATCGATAAATGTAAAAATATGATCAGAGAGGGAAGCAACTTCTCCGAAGCTCTTTCCAACTCGGATATCTTCTCGAACCTTTATTCACAGATGGTTTCCGTCGGATTTACCAGCGGTAACCCCGATACGGTTCTTATTCAGATTGCGGACGCATACGAGAAGCAGTCAACAAAGAAGATCCAGTCCATCCTATCCGTACTTGAGCCTACGCTTGTAATCATCCTTTCACTTATCGTAGGTATGATCCTGTTGTCGGTAATCCTTCCTCTTATGGGAATCATGTCAAGCATCGGATAAACAAAAGGGTAAATCAATGAACAGATTTGAACAGGCAACACCTTCGCCAATTAAATATGTTTCAAAATATCTGCCGATCGTGTTTTTCGTTGTGATACTGGTGGTGTTCTTTATACTTTTAGGAACGGTATCCGACGATACCTTAGCCCGCCAGAAGCAAAGCCTTGAGACCGCTCTGGAGCACGATATCGCACAGTGCTACGCCTTAGAGGGCATGTATCCCGCAGATGTTGATTATTTAACCAAGCATTACGGTCTTACCTATGACCATGATACCTTTGTTGTACAGTACACTTTTTACGGTGAAAACCTCTATCCGGATTATGTCGTAACCTATAAGTCCGGAGTATCTTTCTACTAAAGACCTTCCAGTGAGGAAACGATATGCAGCAAAAACAGACTCCTCATATTATTGATGTAATATTTGTGCTCGCGCTTTTCGGAGCCTTCGCCTTTTCAGCCGTAATGCTGATAATCGCGGGTTCTTCCATCTACCGCAACACCATCAACAATATGCAGGCTAATTTTGAGACAAGAACTTCAAGTTCTTATATAAGTGAAAAGATGCGACAGGGCGGAAAGATCGGTACCCTTTCTTCCGATTACGGAGATGTACTTGCAATCTACAAAACAGTCGACAAGCGTGAGTACGCGACCTATCTTTACTGCCGTGACGGATATCTTTGCGAGCTGTACGCCCCCGCCGATCACGACCTTACTCTCGGTCTCCTTGCCGCAGGTCAAAAGATAACAGAGCTTGAAACGATCGATGTAGAAGATACCATTTCCGAAAACATGATCGAAGTAAACCTTAGTCATAAAGACGGAGCTGTTAACAAACTTTTATTGCAAAACTATTCGGGAGAATCCCCTAATGAAACATTCTAAATCAGGACTTTTCCTCATGGAGATGATCGTGTGCATACTCTTCTTCTCACTGAGCGCAGCTGTAAGCGCCCAGATGTTTGCGAAGTCACACATCATCAGCCAGACGGCTATAAATGAAAACCATGCGGTAATAGAAGTTAATAATCTGGCGGAAGCTTTTTACGCTGAAAACGGAAATATAGCCGGGATTTCGGAAATCCTTTATCCTGGGCTTTCTCTGACCACCCCCGAAAGCATTACCGTTTACTTTGACGCGGGATTTAACGCTGTTTCTTTTGACGGGGAAGCTGCGGCTTACTATGTAGAGTTAAAAACGGGTGACCTTAACGATAACCACACAAAAGACGGTACGGTCAGCTTCTACGATATGTCCGATACATCTAAACCGATCTACAGTCTGGATGTAACTGTCAACGTACCTCGAACCGCTAAAGAAAGCAACTAATTGGAGCAAATATGGCTAAACAAAGATCCATCCTTGGAGAACAACCGAAAAATGCCCCCGAATTTAAACTTAATCCGGGGTCCACATCCATCCTTTTGATATTTGTAACGCTCTGCCTTGTAGCATTTGCGGTACTTTGTGTTGTCAGCTCAAATTCTGACAGAAAGCTTGGCGGCAAAGTTATAAACAGAACAGGCGAATATTACGCCGCCTGCAACAGAGCCCAGAACCTTATTGCCGATATCGACCACGAGCTCCTCAGCGCGTATAAGTTTGCTGAAGGAGATGAGGAAGTTTTCTACAACTCCGTCGGCGGAAACTCAAGATCCTTCGTAATAGATATCAATTCAAAGCAGAAGCTTTATGTAGAGCTGTCCCTGCTATACCCAAAGGAGGGATCCGACGACCCCTTCTACAAGATCACTTCCTGGAAAGTCAGCTCCGGCAGCTCCGGAAATACAATCACCATCGAGTAAAATGACACAGGGGGACGGGGTTGGGGGTTCATTTTCTAAGTATTTATAAAATGAACCCCCAACCCCGTCCCCCTGTGTCATTCCCCTGTGTCATTTCTTATCCAAGGGTTGCGTTTTTAAGTGTCATAAAGGCAAAATCAGCTTCCAGATATATGTCAAATGTTCCGACCACTGTAATCTCTTCACCATTTGCCGGGAAATCATTCGGGTAAGTATAAGCGTCCGTAGGTACGAATTCTATTCCCTGTGAACAGCAGGCCAGCGCATCCTCAATAATGCAGGCATGGTATTCATTACCGCTGTTTGAATCATAATAATAGCTGTAAGATCCCCTCATTTTAATGGTCTTTCCGATATAGTCATTCGGTCTCGCCATCATATTATAAACCTCGGCATAGACCATGTCCTTGCCCATAACCGTAAGATCTATATCGATTGCTCCGCTCTCAGTACTACCTGAGCTTGCGGTGTTCTCCTCTTTATTTCCCTCTGTTTCTGTCTGATCTTGCGTTTTTTCAACGCTCTGATCTTCTTTTTCCGTACTTATATCCGTATCACCGGTACCATCTTCATCATTCATAGGATAATCTCCTGAAGCTAAGATGTCGTCAAGCGAGCCGGTACTTGTTCCGAAAGTTTCGCTACTATCGCTATTCTTCTCTTCTGCTTTGGCATCTTCCTTATCCATCTCCGATTGGATAACCTGAGCTATGCTCTGTGTACCGCTGACATTATGCGTTGAAGCTGACCCGTCCGAGCACCCCGCCAGACAAGCCATTGCTCCCGCTAACACACATATGCACAATAACTTCTTTTTTGCCATTTTCGTCCTCCGGTTATCTTCCTCCGGTTATCTTTCCTATTACCCAGCAGATTCCGAATACAACCACATCTACAGCAACGATGGTGGAGCCGATAGGTGTCTCGGCGAGGATTGAGACTATAAGTCCCAAAAGAGCGCAGATAACGGATATGATAGCAGAGATAATTGTAACCTGCTTAAAGTTTCTGAATATCCTCATAGCCGAAAGCGCAGGGAATATTACGAGCGCGGAAATGAGTAGTGAACCTACAAGGTTCATTGCCAGTACTATTATAACAGCAATTACGATAGCAATCAAAAGGTTGTAAGCATTTGTTTTAACTCCGCTTGCCTTTGAAAAATCTTCATCGAAGGTCACGGCAAATATCTTATTGTAGAAAAAGATAAATATAGCCACAACCAGCACAGAAAGCACAATGCAAAGGATAACTTCCTTCGGCTTAAGAGTAAGTATTGATGTTGCTCCGAAAAGCGTACTGCATACATCTCCCGAAAGGTTTGAGGAGGTGGAAAATACGTTCATGATAAGATAGCCGAAAGCAAGCGCTCCGACACTTATCATTGCGATAGCGGCATCACCCTTTATCTTCGCATTATTGCCTTTTCTAAGGAGCAGTACAGCACTTAAAACCGTTACAGGAAGTATAAGCAGCATATTGTTGGTCAGCTTAAGGACCGTAGCCACTGCCATAGCTCCGAAAGCTACATGCGAAAGACCGTCTCCGATATAAGAAAAGCGCTTAAGCACAAGGGTTACGCCAAGAAGGGATGAGCAAAGAGCGATAAGTACCGCTACGATAATGGCATATCTTACGAAGGGGTACTGAAGATACATAATAAGCTTATCAATCATCTTTTTATACCTCCTCTCCCAAGAAATTACGGCCAAGACTGCTTTCAAGGTAGTCCTTTTTTGTGCCGAAATAAATCGTCTCTCCGATGTGGAGAATATGGCTTGCATACTTTAAGGCCGCGGAAATATCGTGCGAGATCATAATAATACTGATTCCCTCTTTATTAAGACTCTCGATCAGCGCATACATCTCCGCCGTCACCTTAGGATCGAGTCCCGCTACAGGCTCGTCAAGAAGAAGGAGCTTTCCCGTCGCGCAAAGGGCCCTCGCCAAAAGGACACGCTGCTGCTGACCGCCTGAGAGCTCTCTGTAGCATCTGTCTTTAAGATGAGTGATTCCCATCTTTTCCATATTATCTTCCGCGAGCTTTTTCTCCGCCTTGTTATAAAAAGGTCTGAGGCCGGTCTTTGCCTGGCATCCCGATAAAACAATCTCTCTTACCGCTGCGGGAAAATCTCTCTGTACAAGGGTTTGCTGAGGCAGATAGCCTATATCCTTCTTCGTAAGTCCATCTCCGAAGGTGATAGTTCCGCCATATGGCTTTTGAAGTCCAAGAAGCGTCTTCATCAAAGTCGTTTTACCGGAACCGTTTTCGCCAACAATACACAAATAATCGCCCTTATTTATTTCAAATGATAAATCCGTTAATATAGCCTGATTATCGTATCCCAGCGACAGACTATCTGCTTTCAGCAGTGCCATTTTAAAATCCTCCGATTAATTGAGAGCTTTCTTTAAAACCTCAAGATTGCTCATCATAATTCCGAGATAAGACGCGCCTTCCTTCACATCCTTAGATGTGGTTGACTGCATAGAGTCAAGCGTAAGTACGTCCATATCCTTGCCATTTGTGTTACTGATAATTGTATCTGCTATTTCCCGGTTTGTTCCGTCAATCTTCATTACATACTTTAAGCCAAGCTCATCGACCTTATTTGCAAGGAATATGATGGTCTCAAAGCTTGCTTCGGTCTCAGCCGAGCATCCTATAAATGCAGCATAATAATCGAGTCCGTAGTCGTCCACAAGGTATCTGAAGGGGAATCTGTCGCCGAACAAAAGCGTCTTGCTTACTGCAGACGATGCCACCTCCTCATACTGCTTATCAAGTTTATCCAGCTCAGCCTTGTAAGAATCAAGGTTAGCTCTGTAAGCCTCTGCGTTAGCAGCATCAATCTTTTCAAGACCGGCCTCTATAGCGTCACAGATCACAGCAGTATTCTTAAGAGAAAGCCAAACATGCTCGTCAAACTCTATCTCTCCCTCTTCATGCTCATGGTCGTGCTCTTCGCCCTCTTCATGATCGTGATCCTCGCCCTCTTCATGGTCATGCTCCATACCCTCCTTGACTTCCTCGGCCTTTACACTCTCTCCGAGGGTCTCGAGAAGATTTATAACAACCATATCTTTATTCTTTGCTTCCGAGAGAGCATCCTCTACCCACTCATCGGATTCGCCGCCTACATATATAAACATATCGCAGTCGGATATCTTAGCGATGTCAACCGCAGTAGGCTGATAGCTGTGAAGGTCCACCCCATTGTCAAGAAGCATAGTAACATCGATATTGTCGATATCCCGGGCGATATTCTTTACCCAGTCATACTCAGGGAAAATAGTTGTAACAACGCTTATCTTACCGGAAGCATCTCCGGCTGTTTGCGTATTTGTTCCACATGCCGCAAGGCAGGTTACTGCATAAAAAGCTATCAATATAGCTGAAATAATTTTTTTCATAATTGCTCCTTAATGATCATATTGCTATCCCGGCAATGTCTATTCTGTTTTTTTCGTTTCTTCTTTTTGACATTTCTCGCATATTCCGTACAAAACCGTTCTTGAAGGGTCGATCTTAAAGTTGTGACGTCCCAAAAGGTGATTTTCAAGCTCCTGCATCTCGTTGCATTTAAGATGGATAAGCCTTCCGCAGTTCTCACACTTTAAATGGATGCAGGAAACTTTTTCCTCTTCGGATTCATCCCCTATATACTCGTAGCAAGCTGAGCTGTTGACATCAACTATATACTTGTTGACAAGCCCCTCCTCCACAAGTTTATCCATCTGCCTGTAAATAGTCGACTGGCCCACAGAAAGCCCCATATCGCGGATATGGTCATTCATATCGGCGATGGTAACATGCCCGTCTTTTTTAGACTTTAAGAAGTCTAAAATAATCTCTTGCTGTTTGGTTTTATATTTTGGTCTAATTCCCATTTTCTATCCTTCGTAAACTTCAGTTTTAAAAGCAAAATTGAGAATCGTTCCCAAAATCAATTTGAGAACCATTCCCAACTTTACTACCAATCCTTATTTTTGTCAATGAAATAATTGACTTTTAAGAAAAAAATCAGGGAGCTTTTTGCTCCCTGATCAATAATATTGTCTTTTTGATAAAAGCTTACCGTTTACTCTTCCTCAGAAGACTCGGTTGCTGCAACAGAATCTGCGTTCTCAGCACCGTCCTCAACCTCTTCGAACTCATCGAAATCGATGGTGTCGATGGTGTTGTCGGTAGAGAGGGCAGTATTGCGGTATCTTCTAAGACCGGTACCTGCAGGAATAAGTTTACCGATGATAACGTTCTCCTTGAGTCCGATAAGGGGATCGATACGTCCCTTAATAGCTGCATCGGTAAGAACCTTGGTAGTCTCCTGGAATGATGCTGCCGACATGAAGGAGTCAGTTGCAAGAGCTGCCTTGGTAATACCAAGGATGATTCTCTTTCCTTCAGCGGGCTGCTTGCCTGCTTTAACAAGCTCTTCGTTGGTGTCTTCGAATTCTACGAAGTCAACCATAGTTCCGGGAAGATATGAAGAATCTCCGCTCTCATCCACGCGAACCTTCTTGAGCATCTGACGTACAAGTACTTCGATATGCTTGTCTGCGATATCAACACCCTGGAGACGATATACACGCTGAACTTCTCTAAGGAGGTAATCCTGTACGGCTCTGATACCCTTAATGTTCATAAGGTCATGAGGATATACTGAACCTTCGGTAAGCTCGTCACCTGCCTCAAGCTCCTGTCCGTCTACTACCTTGATACGTGATCCGTAAGGGATAAGGTATGCCTTACTTCTGGGCTGGCCGTTCTCGTCGACACCGGAAACAACAACTTCACGCTTCTTCTTTGTATCTCTGATTTCAACGGTTCCGCCGAAGTCACAGATAATAGCAAGTCCCTTGGGCTTTCTTGCCTCGAAAAGTTCCTCGACACGGGGAAGACCCTGTGTAATGTTATCTCCTGCAACACCTCCGGTGTGGAATGTTCTCATGGTAAGCTGTGTACCGGGCTCACCGATGGACTGTGCTGCGATGATTCCGACTGCTTCACCTACCTGTACGGGCTCGCCGGTAGCCATGTTAGCGCCGTAGCACTTAGAGCAGATACCGTTCTTTGAGCGGCAGGTAAGGATTGTACGGATCTTAACCTTGGTAACAGGATTTCCGTCTTTATCAACGCCATCCTTTAAGATAGCAGCTGCTCTTGCGGGAGTGATCATATGATTCTTCTTAACAAGAACCTTTCCGTCCTTGTCGCAGATATCTTCGCAAGATGTTCTTCCGGTAATACGATCCTTAAGGCTCTCGATGGTTTCTTTACCATCCATAAATGCCTTTACGGTCATTCCGGGGATCTCGTCTCTTCCTACTGCACAGTCATCATCGTGAATAACGAGCTGCTGGGATACGTCTACCATTCGACGGGTAAGGTATCCGGAGTCTGCTGTACGGAGCGCTGTATCGGAAAGTCCCTTACGAGCACCGTGCGCTGAAAGGAAATACTCCAGAACGTCAAGTCCTTCACGGAAGTTTGACTTGATAGGAAGTTCGATGGTGTGACCTGATGTATCCGCCATAAGTCCACGCATACCTGCAAGCTGCTTGATCTGCTGGTTGGATCCACGGGCACCGGAGTCAGCCATCATGAATATGTTATTGTATTTATCAAGTCCCTTAAGAAGGCTCTCGGTAAGCTGAGCATCGGTCTTGTTCCAAGTCTCGATAACAAGACGATAACGCTCTTCCTCGGTTGAAAGACCACGACGATATCTCATAGCGATCTCATCAACGGTATTCTGTGCCTTTGCAAGAAGCTCAGGCTTGTCAGCAGGCACGGTCATATCTGAAATAGATACGGTCATAGCTGCTCTTGTTGAATACTTGTAACCGATTGCCTTAACATCATCAAGAACCTCAGCGGTCTTAAATGCACCATGGTTATTGATGACTCTCTCAAGGATCTGCTTAAGCTGTTTCTTACCAACAAGGAAATCAACTTCGGGCTTTAAGAAATCTTCAGGGTTGGTTCTGTCAACATATCCAAGGTCCTGAGGAAGGATCTCGTTGAAGAAAAGTCTTCCCAGGGTAGTTGATACGGTACCTGTGATGATCTCGCCCTTAGCGTTAGCCTTGCTTACACGTACATTTACTCTTGAATGAAGAGTGATGTATCCGTTCTCGTATGCAAGGATAGCTTCGTTCATATCCTTGAAATACATTCCCTCACCGGGCTCAGGTCTCTTGTCTCCGACAGAAAGACCTCTCTCCTGAGTCAGATAGTAAATACCAAGTACCATATCCTGTGAAGGAACGGCAACAGGGCCACCGTCTGAAGGCTTAAGGAGGTTGTTAGGTGAGAGGAGAAGGAATCTACACTCTGCCTGCGCCTCTACTGAAAGAGGAAGGTGAACAGCCATCTGGTCTCCGTCGAAGTCTGCGTTGAATGCGGTACATACGAGGGGATGAAGCTTAATTGCCTTACCTTCAACAAGGATGGGCTCGAAAGCCTGGATTCCAAGTCTGTGAAGTGTAGGAGCACGGTTAAGCATTACGGGATGCTCGCGGATTACATCCTCGAGTACGTCCCAGATCTGGTTGTCCCAGTGCTCAACAAGCTTCTTGGCGTTCTTGATATTCTGGCTGATTCCACGGAATACAAGCTCTTTCATAACGAAGGGCTTGAAAAGCTCAAGAGCCATTTCCTTAGGAAGTCCGCACTGATAAATCTTAAGTTCGGGTCCAACGACGATAACGGAACGTCCGGAATAGTCAACACGCTTACCAAGGAGGTTCTGACGGAAACGTCCGGACTTACCTTTAAGCATGTCTGAAAGGGACTTAAGAGGTCTGTTTCCGGGTCCGGTTACAGGGCGTCCTCTACGTCCGTTGTCGATAAGAGCATCGACAGCTTCCTGAAGCATTCTCTTCTCGTTTCTTACGATGATATCGGGAGCACCGAGTTCAAGGAGTCTGTTAAGACGGTTATTTCTGTTGATGATTCTTCTGTAAAGGTCGTTTAAGTCGGATGTAGCGAAACGTCCGCCGTCAAGCTGTACCATTGCACGAAGATCGGGAGGAATAACCGGAAGCACGTCAAGGATCATCCACTCGGGCTTGTTTCCTGACTCGCAAAATGCTTCAACTACCTCAAGTCTCTTGATAACTCTGGCTCTCTTCTGGCCTGATGAAGTTTCGAACTCTTCATGAAGCTCTGCCTTTTCCTTCTCAAGGTCTACCTCGGCAAGGAGCTCTTTAATAGCTTCAGCACCCATTCCTACGCGGAACTCGTTGCCGTACTGCTCTCTCTTTGCCTGATATTCCATCTCGGTAAGGATCTTCTTTTTCTTGATATCGGAATCTTCTACTGTTCCGGGATCAAGTACGATATATGCTGCAAAATAGAGTACTTTCTCAAGATCTCTGGGAGAGATGTCGAGAATAAGTCCCATTCTGCTGGGGATACCCTTAAAGTACCAAATGTGTGAAACAGGTGCTGCAAGCTTGATGTGTCCCATACGCTCACGACGTACGCTGGACTTGGTAACTTCTACGCCACACTTGTCGCAGACAATGCCTTTGTAACGGAGCTTCTTGTACTTTCCGCAGTGACATTCCCAGTCCTTGCTGGGTCCGAAAATACGCTCGCAGAAAAGTCCGTCACGCTCAGGCTTAAGAGTACGATAGTTAATGGTCTCGGGCTTTGTAACTTCACCGTGTGACCACTCAAGAATCTTCTCAGGTGATGCAAGGCCTATCTTAATTGCATCAAATGTAATAGGCTGATAATTCATTGCTTCGGGCATTTTTGAATCTCCTTCTATAAATGTGATAAATGGGAGGGTTGCGCTGCAATCAATTACTGATCGTCATCATCGACATCAAAATCATCTCCGTCGAAATCGCTCTCATACTCATCGCTCTCAACAGCAACAAGCTCATCGCCCTCGAACTCCTGAGTCTGATATCCGCCTCTTGCAAGTGAAGAAGCGTCTGCATCGTACTTGCCGTCAAAATCAGTCTCGAAACGAGGATCGGTGTTATCACCATAATCAATGTTTTCTTTGAGTTCAACTTCTTCTCTGTTCTCATCAAGTACTCTGACATCAAGTCCGAGAGCCTGGAGTTCTTTGAGAAGAACCTTGAAGGATTCGGGAATTCCCGCATCGGGAATATTCTCGCCCTTAATAATAGCTTCGTAAGTCTTCACACGACCGATGATATCATCGGACTTAACGGTAAGGATCTCCTGAAGAGTGTAAGAAGCGCCGTATGCCTCGAGGGCCCAAACTTCCATCTCTCCGAAACGCTGTCCACCGAACTGTGCCTTACCGCCGAGAGGCTGCTGGGTAACCAGTGAGTAAGGACCGGTTGAACGCGCGTGGATCTTATCGTCAACGAGGTGGTGGAGCTTAAGGTAATGCATGTGACCGATCGTGGTAGGTCCGTCGAAGGGCTCACCGGTACGTCCGTCACGGAGCTGTACCTTACCGTCTGCAGAAATGGGAACTCCTTCCCAAAGCTTTCTGTGGTCGCGGTTCTCTGAGAGGTAATCAAATACCTCGGGGAGAAGCTCGTCTTTATGGAGACTTGAGAATGTAGGCGCCTTCTTATCGAATTTCTCGCCTGCCTTCTCGGCTTTCTCCTTAGCTTCCTTCTCGTCGAAAGGAAGATTTACGTAATCGTTTGCAAGAAGCAGTGTATCCTGGATGTCTTTCTCGTTTGCACCGTCGAAAATAGGTGTAGCAACGTTAAATCCAAGTGCCTTTGCAGCAAGAGAAAGGTGAATCTCGAGCACCTGTCCGATGTTCATACGGGAAGGTACGCCCAAGGGGTTAAGTACGATATCAAGAGGACGTCCGTTGGGAAGGAAAGGCATATCCTCAACGGGAAGCACACGTGAAACGACACCCTTGTTACCGTGACGACCTGCCATCTTATCGCCGACGGAGATCTTTCTCTTCTGGGCGATGTAGATGCGAACCGACATATTTACGCCGGGAGCAAGCTCATCACTGTTTTCTCTTGTAAATACCTTTGCATCAACGATGATACCGTACTCTCCGTGAGGAACCTTAAGGGAAGTATCTCTTACCTCTCTTGCCTTCTCACCGAAGATTGCATGAAGGAGTCTCTCTTCAGCGGTAAGCTCGGTCTCTCCCTTAGGAGTAACCTTGCCGACAAGGATATCACCGGCGCGAACCTCGGCACCGATACGGATGATTCCTCTCTCGTCGAGGTTCTTAAGCGCTTCCTCGCCGACGTTAGGAACGTCTCTTGTGATCTCTTCGGGTCCGAGCTTTGTATCTCTTGCTTCTGCCTCATATTCTTCGATATGAAGTGAAGTGTATACATCATCTCTTACAAGGCGCTCTGAAAGGAGTACAGCGTCCTCGTAGTTGTAACCTTCCCAGGTCATGAATCCGATAAGAGGGTTCTTACCGAGTCCGAGCTCACCCTGTGAAGTGGAAGGTCCGTCGGCGATTACTTCGCCCTTTTTAACCTTATCGCCCTTGAATACGATAGGTCTCTGGTTGTAGCAGTTACCCTGGTTGGAACGGGTGAATTTGCTGAGCTTATACTCAATCTCATCTCCGCCCTTAACCTTCTCGCGGATAATATCGGCAGATACATAAGTAATCTCACCGTCTTCCTTGGCAACAACACAAACGCCGGAGTCAACAGCGGTCTTAACTTCCATACCGGTTCCAACAACGGGAGCCTCGGTAAGCATAAGAGGAACTGCCTGACGCTGCATGTTCGATCCCATCAGCGCACGGTTAGCGTCGTCGTTCTGAAGGAAAGGAATAAGCGCTGTAGCAACTGAGAATACCATCTTAGGAGATACGTCCATATAATCGAACATAGCCCTGGGGTATTCCTGAGTCTCATCACGGAAACGACCGGATACGGACTTTCTTACGAAATGTCCTTCTTCATCAAGCTGCTCATTTGCCTGAGCTACATGGTAATTATCTTCCTCGTCCGCGGTCATATAAACAACTTCGTCGGTAACGCGAGGATTGGTAGGATCGGTCTTGTCGATCACACGGTAAGGTGCCTCAATAAAGCCATACTCATTGATACGGGCATAGCTTGCGAGGGAGTTGATGAGTCCGATGTTGGGACCTTCGGGGGTCTCAATGGGACACATTCTTCCGTAGTGTGAATAATGTACGTCACGTACCTCGAATCCTGCACGGTCACGAGAAAGACCACCGGGTCCAAGGGCTGAGAGACGTCTCTTGTGAGTAAGCTCACCAAGAGGGTTATTCTGGTCCATGAACTGTGAAAGCTGTGAAGATCCGAAGAACTCCTTAACAGCAGCAGTTACGGGCTTGATATTGATAAGGCTCTGAGGAGATACATCCTCAGCGTCATGTGTACTCATACGCTCACGTACAACACGCTCCATACGTGAAAGTCCGATACGGTACTGGTTCTGAAGGAGCTCACCAACCGCACGGATACGTCTGTTTCCGAGGTGGTCGATGTCGTCGTCATTACCGATACCATACTCAAGGTGCATATTGTAGTTGATAGATGCGAAGATATCATCCTTTGTAATGTGCTTGGGAACAAGCTCATGAGCGTTTCTCTTGAGAGCTTCACCGAGAGCCTCGGGATCCTCTCCAAACTCATCAAGGATGTCCTTAAGTACAGGATAGTATACCTTCTCATGGATTCCGTAATCTGCAGGGTCGCAATCTACGAAGTGAGTAAGTTCTACCATCATATTAGAAAGAACCTTCTCATTCTTTTCTTCTGTCTGGATAAGAACGAAGGGAACAGCGCTGTTCTGGATAAGATCAGCCATCTCTCTGTCTACCTTTGTTCCTGCAGCAGCAATAAGCTCGCCTGTGCCGGGATCGATTACATCGGCAGCGAGAATGTGTCCGCTGATACGGTTTCTGAATGAAAGCTTTTTATTGAACTTATAACGTCCGACCTTAGCAAGATCATATCTTCTGGGGTCGAAGAACATAGCATTTATAAGGCTCTGAGCGCTCTCTACAGTAAGAGGCTCGCCGGGACGGATCTTACGATAAAGCTCAAGAAGTCCGGTCTCGTAGCTTCCATCGGGAGCTTTCTCATTAACTGAAGGATCCTTAGAGATAGATGCCTCGATCTTCTCCTCGTCTCCGAACATTTCTCTGATTTCCTGGTTTGTACCGAGTCCGAGCGCACGAAGAAGAACGGTAACGGGTACCTTTCTTGTACGGTCTACACGTACGTAAAATACGTTATTAGGATCGGTCTCATACTCCAACCACGCGCCACGGTTGGGTATAACGGTACAGCTGAAGAGTTCCTTACCGATCTTGTCATGTCCGATTCCGTAATAGATACCGGGGGAACGTACAAGCTGGCTGACAATAACTCTTTCAGCACCATTTATAACAAAGGTTCCGGTCTCAGTCATAAGAGGCAGATCACCCATGAAAATATCATGTTCCTGAATGTTCTTGCTGTCTTCCTTGTTACGAAGACGCACTTTAACAAAGAGGGGAGCAGCGTATGTAGTATCACGCTCTTTACACTCTTCGATAGTATAATTCTTCTTCTCTTCTTTGAGCTCATAACTTACAAACTCAAGACTAAGCGAGTCGCTGTAGTCAGAGATAGGCGAAATATCGTCAAATACTTCCTGAAGTCCTTCTTCCAGAAACCACCGATAGGAGTTGATCTGAACTTCTACCAGGTTAGGCATCTCCAGTACTTCCTTCTGTCTTGCGTAACTCATACGTGCGACTCTCGGACCACTGGTTGGACGGATTCTGTTCTTTTCCATTGACCTAATACCTCATTCTTTCTAAATTTGTGCATAGCATCACACAATAGCGCATCATCCATAATATCACGCTATTGTCAATAGGTCAAGGATTATTTTTTATTTTGGGAATATTTTTGTTTATAGAAAAAAGATTTAGACTAAAAACGGAAACAGGTTGCCTGCATACGGATTAACGTTTGCAGGCAACCGTTTAAGTTAATTACGCATTAAGCGTAAGAATCGGTCAGCTTTAAATTACTTAAGAGTAACCTTAGCGCCAGCCTCTTCAAGAGACTTCTTGATGTTCTCAGCGTCTTCCTTAGAAGCAGCCTCTTTAACAACCTTGGGAGCAGCCTCAACGAGGTCCTTTGCTTCCTTAAGTCCAAGTCCGGTTACCTCACGAACAACCTTGATAACCTTAACCTTCTCAGCGCCTACCTCAGTAAGCTCTACATCGAACTCGGTCTTCTCTTCTGCTGCTGCGCCTGCTGCTGCTCCGGGAGCTGCCATAACAACGCCTGCTGCTGCAGATACGCCGAACTCTTCCTCTGCTGCCTTTACAAGATCATTGAGCTCAAGAACTGAAAGCTCTTTAATAGCGTCTAAAATTTCCTGAGTGGATAACTTAGCCATTTTTAAAATCCTCCATTAAAATTCAAAATAAATTGGTTTGTTTTGTAACAATTACTCTGCGGGTGTCTCAGCTGCTTCTGCTGCAGGAGCTTCTGCCTCTGCCTCAGCGGGTACTGCTGCTTCACAAGCTGAAGCGCCGCCTTTTTCAGCAACCTGATTGATAACACGAGCGAAGTTGGTGATGGGGCTCTTGAAGCTTCCAAGAAGTCTTGAAAGAAGCTCTTCTCTTGAAGGAATGCTTGCGATGGTTCCCATTCCCTTTGCATCATAAAGGGTTCCCTCTACGATACCTGCCTTAATCTCCAAAGCTTCTGCAGTCTTAGCAAACTTAGCAAGTACTCTTGCAGGTGCAGTTGCATCATCCTTGGAAACAGCGATTGCGGTAGGTCCTTCAAGATACTCGGTGAGAGACTCGAACTCAGTTCCCTTGATTGCTCTTGTGATGAAGGTGTTCTTGTATACCTTATAGGCAACACCTGCCTCACGAAGGCTCTTACGGAGCTCAGTATCCTGCTCTACGGTAAGTCCACGATAGTCAACAACTACCATTGACTGTGCATCTTTGATGCACTCTGAAATCTCTGCCACGATGGGTGCTTTAATTTCAACCTTAGCCATTTTTTCTTTTTACCTCCTTATAGAATGGAGCCGAATCTTTAAAGATTATTCAAAGAAAAAACTCCCATACTGGATGACAGCATGGGAGAGAATTTCGTAAATAATTACTTAAATAATCTACCTCGGCGGGATTTACGTGCTTTCGCACACCAGCTGTCTTCGGCTTGGTATTTAAACCTTTGCTAAAATACCATAATATTATTTATATGTCAAGCCACTTTAAAAAATTAATACTTTGCTGTATTAACCTTTACACCGGGGCCCATGGTGCTTGTAAGAGTGATGCTTCTGAGGTACTGTCCCTTAAGTGCGCTGGGCTTAGCCTTAGAAATAGCATCCATAAGAGCATCGAAGTTCTGAGTAAGCTGCTCCTCGGTGAAGGAAGCCTTTCCTACGGGAACGTGTACGATGTTGCTCTTGTCAAGTCTGTACTCGATCTTACCGGCTTTGATATCGTTAACTGCCTTTGTTACATCCATAGTAACGGTACCTGCCTTGGGGTTGGGCATAAGTCCCTTAGGTCCGAGAACCTTACCAAGACGTCCTACAACACCCATCATGTCGGGAGTAGCAACTACTACGTCGAAGTCAAGCCATCCCTCGTTCTGAATCTTGGGAACGAGCTCTTCTCCACCAACAAAATCAGCACCTGCTGCCTGAGCTTCTGCCAGTTTATCACCCTTAGCGATAACCAGTACTCTAACTGTCTTACCGGTTCCGTTAGGGAGAACTACTGCGCCACGAATCTGCTGGTCAGCGTGACGTCCGTCACAACCGGTTCTGATGTGTACTTCAATAGTCTCATCGAATTTTGCAGTAGCGGTCTTCTTTACGAGAGAGATTGCTTCTGCAGGCTCATATGCTACGCTGCGGTCAACAAGTTTTGCTGCCTCAGTATATTTCTTTCCGTGCTTCATTATAATTTCCTCCTAGGTTCAAGCGGCAATTTTCATTGCCTCCCATTAAATTAATATTGTAGTTATCCGAATTAGTCCTCTACGACAATACCCATGGAACGTGCGGTTCCTGCGATCATGCTCATAGCTGCCTCAATGCTTGCTGCGTTGAGATCGGGCATCTTAAGTTCTGCAATCTCCTTAACCTTAGCCTTAGAGATGGTAGCAACCTTAGTCTTGTTGGGAACTCCGGAACCACTCTTAATGTTGCAAGCCTTCTTAAGAAGAACTGCAGCAGGGGGAGTCTTGGTTACGAAGCTGAAACTTCTGTCTGAGTAAACAGTGATGATAACGGGGATGATTGTATCTCCCTTATCAGCTGTCTTAGCATTGAACTGCTTGGTGAACTCTACGATGTTAACACCATGCTGACCAAGTGCGGGACCTACCGGGGGCGCGGGTGTTGCCTTGCCGGCCGGAATCTGTAATTTAATATAGCCTTCTACTTTCTTTGCCATGATTGGCACCTCCTAAAATAAATGTGGTTAGGCGTGCACCTTATAAGTACACTCCCACGACGGAACAAACTGCTTTCGCAGTATATATCACGAAGGGCTGGCCTTCGGACATAACAATTTAAAACCGCTTTTTGGGCGATCATCAGCCGAGTTTTCTTACTTCGGCAAAGCTGAGCTCTACGGGAGTCTCGCTGCCCTGGAAAAGTTCAACCTTAATGGTAACTGTCTGCTTGTTGTAATCGATCTTTCTGACAACTCCGACAGTATCCTTCCAAACGCCTGCAACAACTGCGATAGAATCACCTTCAGCAAAGTCGATGCTGACGCTGTCGGTACGAATTCCGAGGGGTTTCATCTCTGCATCGGTAAGGGGAACAGCTTTGCTTCCCGGTCCGACAAATCCGGTAACGCCGCGTGTATTGCGGACAACATACCAGGTCTCGTCATTCATATCCATATTAACAAGAACATAACCGGGGAAGAGCTTTCTCTGAACGGTTCTCTTGTTACCGTTCTTGATCTCGACAACATCCTCTACGGGAACACGCACTTCCAGAATCTGTTCTGCAAGAGCTTTGTTGTTCTCGATGGTCTTCTCGATGTCAGCCTTTACCTTGTTCTCATATCCTGAATATGTATGTACAACATACCATTTTGCTTCTGCCATTATGCCCTCCTTACAGCTGTGTAAGGAAGTTGACACCATTCTGAGCTCCGTAATCGAGAACTGCGATGATGACTCCCAGCACAATAGATATTATGACAACTGCAACTGACTGTTTGAAGGTAGTCTTCCTGTCAGGCCATGTAATTTTTCCAAACTCAGCCTTTACCCCACTGAAAAATCCGGGGCCTTTTTTCTTTGCGGAATCTTCCATATTGACCTCCGATTATCAAAAATTACTTGGTTTCCTTATGAAGAGTATGCTTCTTGCAGAAACGGCAATACTTCTTGATTTCCATACGGTCAGGCATGGTCTTCTTTTCCTTTGTGGTATTGTAGTTGCGCTGCTTGCATTCTGTGCAGGCAAGAGTAATCTTGGTACGCATTGTTTTTCCTCCGAATTCATTATGGTAGCTTTAAAAACACGCTACAAATATTGCACTAAAAAAAGAGTCGTGTTTTGACTCGCCCGATTACTATAACATAGTAACGGGGACGAGTCAAGAAATTTTTTACAAATAATCTAACGGGTTAACCTGTGTTCCGTTTATAAGGATCTCGAAGTGCAGGTGAGGTCCCGTGGAATTACCGGTACTTCCGCTGTATGCGATAAGGTCGCCCTGGTTTACATACTGTCCTGCAGATACCACAAGCTTACTGCAGTGTGCGTATCTGGTCTGGCGTCCGTCCGGATGATCGATGTAAACGACGTATCCGTATCCGCTTCCCCATCCGGCGCTTCTTACGGTACCACCGCTGGATGCGTATACGGGAGTTCCTAAAGGCACATACCAGTCGACACCCTTATGGTAAGTACTTCCTATTCCGCCCGGTGACTTTCTGTATCCGAAGTAGGATGAAATACGTCCGCCGGAAATAGGTTTTACATATGTGGGAGGAATCTGGGTTCCTCTTTCTACTATCTTAGGTACGGCTTCAAGCAGGATTTCTTCCTTGACAACTTCTTTTGAAACTTCTTTTTCATTGGTGTAATGCTTGTCAAGGATTGCTTTTCTGTATCCGCTCGAGGGCTGCTGAAGGATCTTGGTCTGAGTCGTATACCATTCATCATTATCTATATAGATAACATCCGCATCGTAAACTTCCTCAACGTAGATCCGCTCAATCCTCTCTACCGAAAGCTCAGGCTCGGGTACTGTTATGGTAAGCACATCTCCCACGTGGATGGTGGAGTTTACCGTCTCGAGCTTTTCGGGGTTTAAGGATACCAGAGTCTCCATCGGGATGTTGACCGCCATGGATATTCCCGAAAGGGTATCTCCCGGCTTAATCTCGTATTCTCCTGGGGTTTCCTGTTCCTTTGTAACGGCTTCTATAGCGTCAGCCAGGTTTGTAACCTGGGAATTGGGAAGATATCCCTGTCCGATCTCCACCTCTTCGATGAAATTCATCTTGAGAACGCCGAGTTCAAAGTCTTCAAAGTCCTTGCTCTCCTCATCCTCTACTTCGGTAAGTCCCCAGGTCTTTGAAAATCCGGCAGCACCTTCTGCCGGCAGTTCGAACTCTTCCTTTACGATCTCCTCTCCCGAATACGTATCTATAACGGTGGGAGTGATAACATTAAAGTCTCTGTCCTTTGAATTGGAAAGCTCTACCTTAAATCTTCCTGAATCGTCATACAGGTCAAGAGCAGCCTGTAAAACCCTTCTCGCATCGTCAAGGCTTCTTAAGGTGATCATATAATCCTCTATCTTGACCGTACATGTTCTTTGCACATTTTGGTCGACGGTCTTACTCAGGATCTTTTTCATTGCCTCCATAACCTTGGCGTCGGAATCCACCTTGCCAAAGAGCCTTTCCTCACCTCTTACGTACAGATCCCCGGTCATAAACATCAGGGAACTGCTCTTTGAAGCTATGGCTCTTCTTGATTCGATAAGCAGATGCTCGGCGGACGCTTCATCGTCCACAACACCTACCGCCTCTCCGTTAAGATATAGGTAAAAAGTATTATCGCCCGTATGTTCAAACTTCGGTATTCCGTTTAAAAAGAAAAGAAGAATGATAAGTGTAAAAAGCGATGCAAAGATAAATGATAATTCTATTCTTTTATGTGTACGCTTAATAATCTCGTGTTTCATTTATATAATGCTGATTTCTGTATTTCTTAAATAAGTCCCATGGCTTTTACCATGTTAAAGATCTGAAGGAGGAGTGAAGCTCCCGATACGCAAAGGGCGACAATTGCAACGGTCTTAACCGCCTTAGCCTCGCTGAGGGTCTTCTTTCCATAGTCCTTCACAGACTCCTCTATAGGTTCAAGCTCATTAACCATAGAAGCCTGAATGTTTTTATATATTCTGACGCCCTCTTTGTGAAGGCTGTCGTCGCCTCCTGACTTTTCGAGAGATTCGCTAAGTTCGTTAAGCTTACGCTCTGCTGCCTCAAGCTTATCCTTGATCTCCCCGATAGCCTCCTCGCTTGCGGAGCTGCCGGGAAGAGACAGATTACCGATCCTGCTTTCAAGATTTCCGAGTTCATCGCAAACCTGTGACAGCCTGTCAAGGCAGCCCTGGTACTCACTTACCTGTGTTTTTAAATAATTCATCTGCCTAGCTTCGGCTTCGCCGTTTGCTCTGATCATTTCCTGTGCGTTAAGCTTGGAAGCGAGCTTGTCCATCAAGGTATCCATTATTATCCTCCCGATAGTCAAAAAACATTAAAATAGCACACTTTCAGACAATACTAAATTCTATCATCTTTGGCAGTCCATTACAAGCCCATTGGCATTCTCTTTATCTTTGTGCAATATGCACAATTTTTTATCGTATTTTTTGACTTGACTGTAAATATTTACCAATCATTTACAGTGCGTTCATATTTTATTAACATTTAATTGGTATATTGTATTCAAGAACAAAGCAAAGTGTTATTCGATCATTTTTTCATAATCGCCCGGGTTTCGAAAGGAACTCGGGCACTCCTCATTTTATGGGCTTTTTTGCACCTTTATGGGTGCTTTTATTTTGCCCAAAACCCAAACAAAACAACAGGCCTATCGGAGCCTTTCTCGATAAGCCTGCTGCCCATTTACGCAACAAAATCAATTTTTCAAACGAATTATTTGCGGCCCAGATCCATAATCTCGTCGTTAAGCTGCAGCATCTTGTCATCAAGATCCGATACCATCTTCGCGCAGTCAACCAATTCCTGAGAAATATGTGCCGGTACATCTCCCTCGAATTTATAATTTATCTTGTGCTCCAAGCTTGCCCAGAAGTCCATTGCTACGGTTCTTATCTGGATCTCAACCTTGGTATCCACCTTTCTGTCGGAGAGATAGACCGGGATTGTAATGATCATGTGATAACTTTTATAACCACTGGTCTTGGGGTAGGTAATGTAATCCTTAACCTTGATAACCTGTATATCCTGCTGATGCTTGATCATCTCAGCGATACGGTAGATATCAGAGGTAAAAGAGCATATGATCCTTATACCCGCTATGTCGTTAACATAATTTACCATATTCTCTATGGTCGAATCCAAGCCGTTCCTTTTTAATTTTTTAACAATACTTTCGGGAGTCTTGATCCTCGCCTTAATATGCTCTATCGGATTGTACTGATGTACATGCTGGAATTCCTCATTGAGGATCTCCATCTTTGTCTCCATTTGATGCAGAGCTGCGTTGTATAAGAGGCTGACTTCCTGCCACGTCTCTATTCCGTCGTTCCCGCCTACTAGTTCCATTTAATTTACAGTTCCTTCTATTTTTTACGCGCGCGGATAACTTGTTCTTGAATTCATTATCCTTTATAATAATAGCATATTTTTTCTCAATTATCACTTATATTGCATTTTGTTAAACGTTTAAGTTGATTTTTTGTTAAAAATGCATAAAAAAACCTTTATTATTAGTTTACTTTGATTGGATAAATGTATGAGAATCTGGGCCAGACAGTTTAAAGACACACATATGCTCTGTGACGAGCTGATAATAGACGAAAGCAAAGATACAAGAACTCACAAGATTTTTAACGCCATAGAAGAGATTTCAAAGCGTATGGACCTTCCCGCTCCTATCTGGCTCGACAGAAATATCAGGTCGTTTCAAAAAGGAAGCGTTGTCAGATTTGACTCCGACTCCTTTATAGAAGAAGTCCCCTTCGACTATCTCGAAGTGAGGATAATCGAAGAGGACTAAAATTTTTAAACAAAACAACTTATGATATGCTTCTTTAATATCCGTTCGGATTGTTCTTTTGCCATCTCCAGGAATCTTCACACATCTCCCTGATTCCGTACTTAGCTTCCCAGCCAAGTTCCTTTTTCGCAAGAGAAGCATCTGCGTAGCAGGTGGCAATATCTCCGGGGCGGCGTGGCGCGATCTCGTAGGGAACCTTTACTCCCGTAGCCTCCTCAAAATTCTTTACAATATCGAGAACGCTGTATCCGCGTCCGGTACCTAAGTTGTAGATCTTAAGGCCGGCATTTTCCTCAATCTTTTTAAGAGCTTTTACATGTCCCTGCGCAAGGTCCACAACGTGGATATAATCTCTTACACCCGTTCCGTCGGGAGTATCGTAATCGTTTCCGAATACATTCAAATGATCTCTCTTTCCCACAGCGACCTGGGTAATATAGGGCATCAGATTATTGGGGATACCGTTGGGATTCTCGCCCATAGTTCCGGATTTATGCGCTCCGATGGGATTGAAATATCTGAGAAGTATAACGTTCCATTCATTATCCGCCTTCTGAATATCGGATAAGATCTGCTCAAGCATAGACTTAGTCCAGCCGTAAGGGTTTGTGCAAACGCCCTTGGGACACTCCTCTGTAATAGGAATAAAAGCGGGATTGCCGTACACGGTAGCGCTTGATGAAAAGATGATATTCTTGCAGCCGTGCTTCCTCATAACATCAACAAGAGTCAGCGTTCCGGCAATATTATTTTCATAATATTCCCAGGGCTTGGCAACAGATTCGCCTACCGCCTTAAGACCCGCAAAATGGATCACGGCAGAAATATCTTCTTTTGAAAAGATCTCTTCAAGAGCCTCTCTGTCCAAGATATCGGCTTTATAGAAAGGAACCTTCTTTCCGGTGATCGCTTCAACTCTCTCTAAGGATTTCTCACTGGAATTTGAAAGGTTATCGAGTACAACAACATCTCTTCCGTCATTTTGGAGTTCAACCACTGTATGGCTTCCGATAAATCCGGCTCCGCCTGTAACAAGTATTTTTCCCATGTTTTGTCACCTCATTTCAGAATAAGAAGGTAAATACATACCTTTGTTTTCTTTACGGGTTAAGCGTACTTCAAAAAGCCACGCCTCACAACATTTAAATGTTTTGACAATATGTCAAAATGTTGTATCTATAAGACCACTCCGTTTTTCTCAAGAAGAGCCCTTGCGCTCTCAACGGAATCAACACCGGTCTTATTCTTGATCGGAGCAAACTCCTTTTCTCTTACAACCTCGAAGGGAAGGCAGCTTGCCATCTGATGGATCATATCGAGAACAAGATTCTCAAACTTATAACCATTGGGTTCTTCAGGTTTAACAAGCTCTCCGTTTTCATCAATATAAGGAATCTTCTTTTTAACAATGTGCAGAGGAAGCTCTTCCTTTACTATCCTTTCAAGCTCGGCTACATCAAAGAGATAATTGAGGATAACGCCAAAGTTGTATGCAGGATCGCCCTTTTCATCTTTAGCGTTCATAAGCTCATCCGTAAGTTCATAATACTCAACTATAGAAGGTCTTCCGTCCTCAAGGCACATAACTCCAACCTTCTCATCGGGAGCGCTCTTTTTAACAACCTTTGCTCCCACAACGCACTTTTTCTCGATCGTAGCGCCGATAAATACAGGATCGCAGATTCTCTGAAGTACGTTGTCCACAGCAAAAATATTGAACCATTCGATTCCGAAGCTCTTTGCCTTGTCAAGGAGACCTGCTCGCATAAGGGAGATAAACCATCCTCCGTTACCGTTGGGGGATGTTGCCATACGTCCCTTTTCCTCGAGATAGATCTTTCCGTTATAGTCTGTAGCAGGAGCCATCTCCTGCTTAAAGAAATGGATATATTCCTCGGGATATCCGAAGTAATTTTTCTCTTTTAAGAAAGATGTGGTCGCTTCATGATTTTTCTCGCTTGTCATAACAAAGAGATGAATATAAGCACCGGCAGTCCTTACCACATCCATAAGATTATTTATAAGACATTCAAAAATGTAGAGCTCTCTCGTAAGTCCTACATTATACATTCCCTTGGGATTGTCAGAGCCGAGACGGGTTCCCATACCTCCCGCAAGAAGCACGGCACCCACCTTTCCGGCTTTAATGGCGTCAAGCCCGGTTTTTGTATACGTTTCCTTTCCGGCCTCTATCTCACTAAGCTCCATACACTTAAGGGGAGAAATCTTTCCCTTTGCATTAAGAGCATCGGGGGCTCCCACAGCGGAGAGAATGCTCATATCGGTGCTTTCGATCTGAGAAAGGAGATCGGCCTTCTGGCTTTCAGAAAGCTCATCAAAGTATCTAAGTACATGCTCTTGTCCGTATTCTGACAATTTTTTTGTTATTGATTCAGGTATCATATTATCCTCCATAACCCTCTTTAAAGGTACTTAGAGTATGATACCACATTTTGTCCTTCTCTTCCAGTCGCAGGGGACAGCGCCTTCTTTTACGCTTTACAGATCCGGAACTTCTATGGCTTTTACCTCTTTAACAAAAGAAAATATCTTGTCACGGCTTTTTTTTAGTCCGGTCTCATCCTCTACTCCCGAGGAAGTATCCGCCCCGCAAAGCCTCGTCTTTGCCAAAGCTTCCCTTACATTTAAAGGATTCAAGCCGCCTGCAAGAAGGATGGGCTTTTCTTTATAAAGATCCAGATTAAGTTCTTTAAGAAGTTCGTAGTCAAAAGCCACGCCGCTTCCGGGAATCCCGGCATCAAATATAAATCCCCATATTCTGTCATCTGATTTATACTTCTCAAACTCTTGCATATTGCTGACATTAAAAGCCCTTATAACCGGAAGAGCGGCGTTTTCCAATACGTCTTCCGAAAGTTCGCCGTGAATCTGGATATAGTCAAATCCCGCATCTTTAATCTGCGATACCGTAAAAGCATCCGGAGAAACTGTCACCGCAACCGTTTTAAGCCCAAGGCTTTTGGCAAAGTCCGTCAGCTTTTCGGCTTCCGATATTTCTACATTTCTTTTGCTCTTTGGATAAAATACGACAATACCGCCAAGGTCGGCTTCGGCCTCGGCGGTCCATCTTATCTCATCTTTTGTTTTAAGACCACAGATCTTGACAATACTCATTGGTTACTTAAGAACCTTTTCTTTGTATTTTTCAACTTCCTCGATGTAGAGCTTTCCGATGGGGGACAGGGGAACATTCTTCCTCTTGATATAACCAATGGTCATAAGGTCCTCATCTTTAAGTCTGACAGCGCAATACTCTTCTCCGTTTAAGTCTTCGCAGATGATACCGGAGCAAAGGGTAAATCCGTTGATGCCGACAAACAGATTAAGCATCGTGGCTCTGTCGGAGCAGTGAATTATCTGCTTGTAATCGTATGTGGAAAACAGCTCTTCCGCAAAATAAAAAGAGTTGTTGTCTCCCTGGTCAAAAGCAAGGCAGGGATATTTACTAAGCTCCTCTAAAGTAACGAAGTCCTGTTTTGCAAGAGGATGTTTTTTGCTGATATATGCGTAAATATGGCAATCAAAAAGTTCATGGAAGGAGAGATCGTTTTCAGCAAAGATCTTTGTAAGAACCTTTCTGTTAAAATCGTTTAAATAAAGGATTCCCACCTCGGACCTGTACTCTTTAACATTCTTTATAACGGTACCGGTCCTTGTTTCATGCACTGAAAAGTCGTACTCATCCGGGCTGAACTGTCTGACCACTTCAATAAATGCATTAACGGCAAATGTGTAGTGCTGCATGGATACCGAAAAGCGCTTCTTGTATTCACCCTTGTTAATGTAACGGTTTTCTATAAGCTCGTACTGCTCAACAACCTGTCTCGCATAGCCCAAAAACTCTTTACCTGCAGGAGTAAGGGTGATCCCTCTGTTGGATCTTGCAAAAATATCCATGCCTATTTCTTCTTCAAGCTCCCTTACGGAGGCGGAGAGGCTGGGCTGTGAAATGTACAGGGCCTTCGCCGCCTCGTTCATGGAGGAAGAATCAGCAATCTGAATTACGTATCTTAACTGATTTAGCGTCATAGTTTTTACTCATGTACAAAAAGTGGAGTTGAAAGGTATCTGTCTCCTGAATCGGGGAGGAGAACAACAATGTTCTTTCCCTTGTTTTCAGGTCTTGACGCAAGGATGACTGCTGCTTTTAATGCTGCTCCTGATGAGATTCCCACAAGTACGCCTTCGGCGCGTCCAAAGGCAGCGCCCTCGGTAAACGCATCATCATTCTCAATCTTTATAACTTCATCATATACATCGGTATTTAAAGTCTTCGGTACGAATCCTGCACCGATACCCTGGATCTTGTGAGGGCCCGATGCTCCGCCTGAAAGGACAGGGCTTGAAGCAGGCTCAACCGCGATAACCTTTACAGCGGGATTCTTGGACTTTAAGTACTCTCCGACGCCGCTTACTGTTCCGCCGGTTCCTACGCCGGATACAAAAATATCAACTTTTCCGTCTGTCTGCTCCCAGATCTCGGGACCGGTTGTCTCTCTGTGGGCCTTGGGGTTGGCAGGGTTGTCAAACTGTCCAAGGATTATTGAGCCCGGAATCTGTTCCTTTAGCTCGTTAGCCTTTTCGATAGCGCCCTTCATTCCCTTAGAGCCTTCGGTCAGCACGATATCCGCACCGTATGCCTTAAGGAAGGTTCTGCGCTCAACGCTCATAGTCTCGGGAAGAGTAAGGATAGCCTTATATCCCTTAGCTGCCGCTACGGAAGCGATTCCGATACCGGTGTTTCCGCTTGTAGGCTCGATGATGGTAGCGCCTGGCTTAAGAAGTCCCTTTTCCTCCGCGTCCTCGATCATCGCAAGGGCAACTCTGTCCTTAACCGATCCGGCGGGATTTAAATACTCCAGTTTAGCAAGAATTGTCGCATCTTTGACTCCTGCTTTTTCTGCATATCTGGATGCCTCTAAAATAGGTGTTTTTCCAATGATTTCAGCTGCACTTTTTTTAATGTCGCTCATACTGTTTACCTCGCAAAATAAAAATGTCTAAAGCCACATTTCTATTTTATTATCCTTTGTTTTCATTTACAAGATTTTTCTTATACAATAGCCTTAAATGCCTCATCAAGATCCTCGATGATATCATCAATGTTCTCGGTACCGATGGAGAGTCTGATGGTTCCGGGAGTAATTCCCTGGTCAAGGAGTTCCTGTTCGTTGCACTCCGAGTGGGTGGTGGATGCGGGATGGATAGCAAGGCTCTTAACATCAGCTACATTGGCAAGGAGTGAGAAAAGCTCGAGGTTATCTATAAAGGCCTGGGCCTTTTCCTGTCCTCCCTCGATCTCGAAGGTGAAGATCGAGCCGCCGCCGTTAGGATAATATTTCTTGTAAAGCTCCTGCTGCGATGCATCCTTTGAAACCGAAGGGTGGTTTACCTTTTTAACCTGCGGATGTGACTCAAGGAACTGTACCACCTTAAGAGCATTCTCCACATGTCTCTCTACGCGGAGAGAAAGTGTCTCAAGTCCCTGAAGAAAGATAAAGGCATGTACAGGGGAAAGAGTAGCTCCTTCGTCTCTTAAAAGGATCGCTCTGATGTAAGTAACAAAAGCTGCGGGTGCTGTATCTCTTGCAAATACTACGCCGTGATAGGATACGTTGGGAGTTGTAAGGTGGGGGAACTTGCCGGATGCAGTCCAGTCAAATTTACCGCCGTCTACGATCACACCACCAATGGTTGTTCCGTGTCCTCCGATAAACTTTGTAGCCGAATGAACTACGATGTCGGCACCGTATTCGATGGGTCTTACAAGATAAGGCGTTGCAAATGTGTTGTCGATAACCAATGGAATGTTATGTGCATGTGCAATATTTGCTATTCTCTCGATATCAACTACTTCCGAATTGGGATTTCCGAGTGTCTCTATATGAATTGCCTTAGTATTATCCTTGATCGCGCCCTCAATCTCGTCGTAATTGAAAGGATCTACGAAAGTGGTTTCAATTCCGTAATCCGGAAGTGTATGTGCCAGCAGGTTGTAGGTTCCGCCATAGATATTCTTTGCTGCTACGATATGGTCTCCGGCATGTGCAAGTGCCTGGAAAACATAAGTAAGAGCCGCTGCACCGGAGCTTACTGCCAAAGCTGCTACGCCGCCTTCTAAGGCTGCGATTCTTTCCTCGAAAACGCCCTGTGTGGGGTTGGTAAGTCTTCCGTATATATTACCGGCATCCCTAAGCCCGAAGCGGTCTGCGGCATGCTTACTGTTATGAAATACATATGAGCTTGTCAGGTAAATCGGTACCGCTCTTGCATCTGTTACCGGATCGGAATGTTCCTGTCCTGCATGGAGCTGAACTGTCTCAAATTTAAAATGTCTCTCGCTTCTTGTTTTCTTTCCCATATCTTTGTCCTCCTTGCGCCTTCCGCGTATATCTGATTTCTTTATCGAGGCTTAACCCCTCTTTCTGAAATCTAAGATAGCACAGCTTTTTGTTATTGTATAATACATCAAAATTAAGACTGGATATAGGCATAGACTATAACAGCCTCTGTCGAAATTTTTAAAGCCAGGTACTGTCAGATTGACAGACAGCACAAGCAAAAAAGAAGAGCCTATTTACACAGACTCTTCTTTTAGTATGAATAAATTTAAACTTGATACAAATATTTTTATTATACAAATGTCACGTAGCTGCCCTGAACCTTCTTACTTGAGTATACTCCGCTGTCAGCCTTCTTGTAGAGGCTCTCGAAGTCCTTGATCTCGGTCTGGTCAAGGAAAGCAGCTCCTATACTTACTTCAATCTTTCTGTCGGTTATCTGAGGGATGCTGATGGCGTGTACCCTCTCGATGAATCTTTCGATTATCTGGTTTGCAATCTCTCTGTCCTTCATATCATTGACAAATACCGCAAACTCATCTCCTCCGAGTCTCATCACAACATCAACGTCACGGAAGGATTTCTTTAAGCAATTTGCTATTGAGATGATAACTTCATCTCCGACCTGGTGTCCGAAAGTATCATTGATCGATTTAAAGTGGTCGGCATCAAGAATAGCAAGCATTCCGATTCCGCCGGTTTCGATTATCTGACGGATCTTTGCCTCTCCTCCGCCTCTGTTCATAATACCCGTAAGACGGTCCGTCTCAGAGAGCCATTCAAGGTGCTCGCGCTCCCTCTTTTCCTTATCGATAGGCTCGATCATCCAAAGAACACTTCTTAGATCACCGTTTTTCTTTCTGTCAACAACCGTGAAACGTCCACGGCACCATTTATTGTTATTGTCCAGATACTCGATACTGATAGTATCCGTATCCTCCATACGCTCGTTTATAGTCTTAAGATCTATAAAGGTAAAGAGCTTGTTCTGGGAAGACTCTGCGGTGCATGCCCACATAGTTTCTCTCATAATACGGTGAGCTCCGACGGTCATTCCTTCCTGAGAATCCCTGAGTTCCTTACCATCACATCTTATCATCTGGAAAGTATCCTCCTCCAGATTGATAAGGTCCATAGTCGAGTAGATTCCGGATATCGAGTACATCTGTGAATAGTTCTTCGATGCCTCATACCGTTTCTTTCCGATATCGCAAAACAGTACCAGCAGCCCCGCCCAGATAACTATAAGAGCAATAACATGGATCAGATAAATACTTGCCTGCCTTCTTGTCATCGGATCAATATTGACAGCGGTTATTACATACCAATCGGAAGCGACCTCCTGATAGAAGGTATAATACCCTTTTCCCTTATGCTTTAAATTGATAAATCCTTCATCCTCCGAGGAAATGTCTTCCATCTTAAAAGCATGAAGAAGCTCAGCCTTTCCAAATATGTTGTTAAGGGTATGGGATGAGTTGGAGTCCGCAACGATCGTTCCGTCATCGCAGATAAGGATAACCTCAGCACTGGGATACTTCTTTGCAAGGCTTTCGACATATTCCTGGACTTTACCGAGACTAAGGTCGATAGCGATCACGCTCTGTCCGTCCTTAAGAAGCTTGCTCATACTCATCGTAACCTTCTTGGTCTGAGAGTCCATATAAGGATTGACCATAGCCACAGAGCCATGACTTTTAACAGCATCCGTATACCAGGGGCGGCTCTTGGGTGAATAGTCCTTATCCGGTATCCATCCTACCCCGTCGACATAACATCCCTTTACAAGACCATAAAGTCCGGTATAGTTACTGTCTATAACGTCTGAATAACTTTCGGTTTGGAGAACAATATATGACTTGATATCCTTGATGGAAGATGACTGACCGAGCATAGACTCTACGCTTCTTGCGGTAAGCGATACCGCTTTCAGACAATTGTCCATATACCCGGCAATAAGATTTTCAGATTCGTCAGCAATAAGCTGCGCGCGGTCTTTGGCCTCACCGGCCACCATTGAAGTACCTATCTTGGTATCGATAACAATAAGCGCAGTAAGAAGCGTCAAAATGACACCGAGGAACACTGCATACCTGACACCAATTTTACTTATCCATTTGAAAACTTTAAAAAAGCCTCTCATGAAAACTCTCCAAGCACCTCAATCTTTTACAAAAAAGCCGTAGATAAAAATACTAGAATACAGTCTTAGTTTATAGCAAAACCCACAATAATACAAGGCTTTATTCACGATTTTTCGCCATTTTGCTCAATTTGATCAGCTGTAACTCCCATATTGATCTTCATCTGGTCGTAAAGCATCTGAGCGAGCCCGAGAGACTGCTGTTCTGTGGACTGTGAAGCAATCTTTTGAATCGTAAGGTCTTTGAAATAATCAACAAGTTGATTATCCTTTTCCTCACCAAAAACAGTAGCGGTCTTTTCCATGTTTTTATAGACCTGCTCCAAAAGATAACTCTCAAACTGCTTGCAGACATCCATAAGCTCATCATCCGTAGCGTTCTTTCCCGCCGCTTCGGAAAGCTTTGAGGAAATAGCGGATGCGTTTGCATTTTTCGCAAGCTGTGAGTAATAGTCTGACAGATTTGCGGTAGAATTAATATCCATTGGTTTTTACCCCGCTTTATCTTCTAAGATTGTTAGCCTGTTCAAGCATAGTATCGGTTGTGGTGATAACTCTTGAGTTAAACTCATACGCACGCTGAGTTGTGATCATATTGACCATCTCATCCGCTACGTTAACATTGGAACCTTCAAGGTACGACTGGATCACACGGCTTCTGGGAAGGTTCATATTCGTAGCCTCGTTCAAGGGCTGTCCGCTGGCTGCTGTCTGGCTAAAGAGGCTGTCTCCCTCTCTCTTTAATCCGCCGGGATTGTTGAACTGATATAAGCCAATGGTTATACCCATCTGCTGAGGATTGTTGCTTGCATCGGGATACATAAGAGATCCGTCCTTGTCAACGGTTACAAGGCTCATCACGTACTGTTCTCCCAGTACAATTGGTTTTCCGGTACTGTCCATAACGGGAAGTCCCTGGGAATCACAGAGCATATGTCCGTTTGTCGCAACGCTCCACTGGAAGGATCCGTTACGTGTATAGTAAGTATTTCCGTCCTCACCCCTTACGGCGAAGAATCCTTTACCGTCGATAGCAAAATCGGTACTGCTCTCGGATGCGAGGAGAGATCCCTGCTTAAAAATCGTATTTATAGCCGCATTGCGTACACCGAGTCCGACCTGTGCGCTGGTGGGCTTGGTTTCACCGTTTGCGGATGTTGTTTCTGTCTGGATTGTCTGATAGAGAAGACTCTTGAATTCGTTACTCTGGGTTTTATAACCTGTAGTATTGACGTTTGCAAGATTGTTTGCAATAGTGTCGAGATTTGTCTGCTGCGCGATCATACCTGATGCGCCGGTCCATAAACTTCTTACCATATGGTTACCTCACTTGTCGAAAAAGCCCGCATTAGAGTCTGCCGATCTGATTAGCAGCAATGTCGAGCGTGTTATCCATGGTCTGAATGATCTTTTGGTTACTCTCATACTGTCTTGAAATCTGGATGAGATTGACCATTTCCTGTACAACCGAAACGTTGGCGGTTTCAAGGTATCCGCTGTACATTTGTCCGGTTGCCTGTGTGGTCTGCGCTCCCTCTACGGGAGTAAAGTAGTTCTCACCATATCTTGCAAGATAGTTGTAATCCGCAAAATCAGTAAGGCCGATGGTTGCAACTAAGGTTCCATCCTGAAAAATATTACCGTTTCTGTCTATTGAGGATTCTTTTGTAGTATCGATACGAATCCTCTGACTGTTAGCGTCAAGGACATAATCACCGTCGCAGTTAACAAGATATCCGTCAACATTAAGCTTAAACTCTCCGTTGCGGGTATACATGGTACTTGTCTCTCCGGCTTTGTTGGTAAATTCTATGGCGAAGAATCCTTCTCCGCCGATTGCTATATCGTATGTATTTCCTGTAACTTTAAAGGATCCCTCAGACCAGTCTATATAGTTCTCACCGATCTTAACACCGGGCTGCATCTTTCCCTCGCGGGTAACAAGATTATAACCAACGGTTGAATCCTTTATCTTTACTGCAAGCACATCGTCAAAGGACTGGCTTGTGGTTCCCTCTTTCTTAAAGCCGACGGTGGTAACGTTGGCCATATTGTTAGAGAGGGTATCCATTCTGTGCTGTTCATTGAGCATACCGGTGTATGCGGTATATAAACCTTTTATCATATTGGTTCCTCACATGCGCCTGCAGCAGATCATCCGAAAAGCTATATAGATCATCCTCTGTAGCTGGCGATAAATTCTACGTACTTTCCGGTTCCGATTGCAACAGCGGTCATAGGATCTTCAGCGGTCATAGTTGTAATTCCGGTAGCATCGCTGATAAGCTCCTCGAGTCCGCGAAGAAGGCTTCCTCCTCCGGTAAGCACGATTCCTCTGTCTTTAATATCTGCAGCAAGCTCAGGGGGTGTAACTTCAAGGACAGTCTTAATAGCCTCAACTATTTTCTGCGTAGGTTCCTTTAAAGCTTCCTCTGTTTCCTCGGAAGTAACCTGAACGGTGGTAGGCAGTCCGTAGCGGGCAGTATCTGTACTTCTACCGCTTACATCCATAACATCGTCCTTATTGGGCTTAAAGCAGCATCCGACACGAATCTTAACTTCCTCGGCTGTTCTTTCACCGATAACAAGCTTGTGCTTATTCTTTAAGTGGTTGATTATGGCAGTATCAAAGGAGTTTCCGGCGTACTTGATGGATGTACTCTCAACGGTTCCTCCAAGAGAGATAACGGCTACGTCGGTAGTACCGCCTCCGATATCAACGATCATATTTCCGCAGGGCTTTCCGATATCGATTCCGGCGCCGATAGCTGCTGCGATAGGCTCCTCGATGATGATAACTTCTCTTGCGCCTGCCTGATAGGTAGCATCCTCAACTGCCTTTTTCTCTACTTCAGTAACACGGCTGGGTACGCAGACCGCTATACGGGGTCTCTTGAAAAATCTGTGTCCGACGGCCTTCTGAAGGAAGTACTTGAGCATCTTTTCGGTAGCATCATAGTCGGAGATAACTCCGTCTTTGATAGGACGGACCGCTTCGATATTTCCGGGAGTACGTCCGAGCATCAGTCTCGCGTCCTCTCCGATTGCCTTTATCTTGTTGGTAGTCTTGTCGAGAGCTACAACCGAGGGCTCTTTCAAAACTACTCCTCTGCCTTTTATATATACGAGAATACTTGCTGTTCCAAGGTCGATTCCGATATCTGTTGCCTGCATTTTTATTTCCTCTTTTAAAGATTATTTACTGATTCTGTCAAAAGCGGGTACATAGACCCACATTTCATAATTATAATCTAAAAGGGGCTCTTTTCATAGGGGAAAAATATTAAAATTTCTTAGTATTATCGTATATTTTATGTATATTTCGGCATTTACCCTCAAAACTTTAGGAAAAAAATCATAGAGTTGCTTACTTGTCCCTATCAGCAAAAAAGCGGCCGCTTTTTTGCAGCCGCTTTTTGATTCATCAAAAATCATATAAATGCCCAGGAAAAATACGGAAGGATCGCTATCACGGGGTCGTAACCCTGAATCAGGAACTTAATAAAGTACCCCAGATAAGCCGCAATGACTCCCCACGTAAGGAGTCTTTTTACAACCTTGTTTTCTATCTTCATAAGGATCATCGGAACAAGGAAAATCTGTGAGATTATAAGGTAATAGCAGACTCTGCTAAGCTCCGGGACGTAGGTAGCGCAGGTATATAGCAAGAGAGCGAACAGGTTCAGATTAAAGAAAGTTTCAGCCTTTGCATCACCCGAAATGCTCTTTTTATAAAAGACAAGAGCAAGTATAAGTATTGCCGCACACTTGGCTATATTGACCCAGGAATATGTTGCCACATCCAGAATCTTGTCCCCTTCATAGTAGGGATAAAAGACAAATAGCAGCCTTCTTATGGGGATACGTCCAAAGATGAGGACAAGGGCCGCCGCCGGTATCATCCAGATCGTCTTCTTAGACCATTTCAAAAAGTAAGCGACTATGTACGCCGGTATAACAAGAAGCGCCGTCATATGGAAAAAGGCCGCGGAACAGATAATAAGGCAAAAGGGCACAAATCGGCGCTTAAAGAGATACTTCATAGAGTAGATCACCAGCGCGAGCACAAAATAATATCTCACATTGCTAAAGCTCATAAAGTAAAAGCCGTTAGCCATAAAGATGAAAAAGCTAAGGACAAAGTAATCCGCCGTATCGTAGATTCCTTTTACAAAAAGCAGACAGGTAAAAAACGATATCACTGCGAATATCGGAATATAGTTGTCTACCCCGACAATAAACTGCATTATCCTGACAAAAAGCTGAAAACCGATCTCAAAAGAAATCTTTGTATCCGCACGGTGAATATCAAGAAACTCATATCTATACGTCCAATAGTCGTTTCCGATGCCGTATCTTAAAGATGAAAGACCGAACAGAACAAGGAAAATACTCACAAGCATAAGCCGGTTTACGGTTTCCTGCCTTGTGGGAAGAGCAGTATTTATTTTTTTATCGCCGACATATGCGCCTTCTCTGCGATAAGCGGTATTGACAAAATACGCAAATACAAGGCATACAGCGGTCAAAAAAAAGTACATTACCATAGCTTAACCCTTTTTGCCGTAGTAGGCTCTAAGCAGCCACTCATCCTCGCAGGTAAGTAAAAAGGCCGTAATATCTATATCCTGCCTTGTGAGCTGTTCAACGACTCTCTCTACTTTCTTTCCGTTATGTGAAGCCGCCTTTACCGCAACCACAACCGCGTCATGTTCCCTTAAAATATCGCAGAAGCCTTCCTTAAGAAAATCGCAAAAGCCGTAATAATCCCTGTCATAATTTCCGGTAAGGACTTCCCTGTAGCTTGTATTAAGAGCTTCCTTCGAAAGACGTCTCATACTTCTGACGCTTAGAGATACATCCTCGTCTTTTGAAACAATTTCCTCCGTAAGAGTCCTCGCAGACTCGTCAAGTTCCAAAAAGGCAACCCGTTTTTTATCTCCGAGCAGATACTTACAGTTATCTGCAAACTCCGGCATAGATACAGCGCCGAGAGTTCTTATATGATACCTTTTTTCCAGAGTGGCGGGAAGATAAACCGATGTGTCAACGCAAGCGTAAAATACCGCTATGGCAAAAAACAAAATGCATCCGATCACAGCGCCGAAGATAAAGGCTCTTTTAACAAAGATAAGGGATATATCTTCGATATCACCCTCGTCCGCTGCGTCAACCACCTCGATGGCGGCGACTTCTTTTTTGCCTAAGGGGAATTCGCAGATAAGCTTAGAAAGAGCGCTCTCCACTTCTATTGAAAGCTCAGGATCCCCGGTAGTTGTTTTGGTATAAAGATAACGGTAGTCCGACTCTATTGTGGCGTAAGTATCCGCTATGATCTCTTCCCTTGTCAGTCTTCCGGCAAATTCTTTCTCTAAAGCGTCCGTAAAGTAATCGGTATGGATAAGCTCCTGCCATGTGTAATAATTGTAATAAGCATACTCTTCGTCCGCACCGTCGCTGTCGAAGGTTACGTGATAAATAGTCCTTGCTCTGTACTTATATCCGTCTTTTATTCCGAAATTGACAATACAGTATATTCCGCCTACCAGAACAGAAAAAATGACAATGGTTATCGGAAGGAGCCATATCTTTTTAAGCAGCTTTAAGAAAAACAATTTATAATTTATAGGTTCCCTTGCGTAACTTGTCTCCCACATATTCTTTCCTCACTCGTTTTATAAACATTTATCCGTCAAAAAAACAATCAATCTTTAAAAGCCTCTTCATAGGGCAGTCGCAGCTTTGCCCCGAGTTTCATAAGCATCCTCGCCCTCTTGTAGGTGACAGCCTCACACATATATGACTTATTCTTTAAAAGCCATCTGAGGCTCATAACTCCCGCCAAGGCGCCGTACAGATAATGGTAAAGCACCCCTCTGTCGTAGAAAAACTTTTCATCATACCCGTTAAACCAGGTAGAGAGCTCGCCGTTTTCTCTGGGCTTTTCTTCCCCGATGCAAACAGGTACCGCCAAAAGTTTCATCCCCTTTTTCAGGCAATCGTTCAAAAAGAGGCTGTCCTCTCCGTTTGAAAAAATACCGCCGCCACCGAACCAAAGGTGATAAGTTATTCCCAGTTCATGCAGCTTCCTGCGGCGGACAGCTATACTGTAAGCGGGGTATCTTCCGCAGTTCCATCTGCGAACTCTGTGGGCTTTGTCTGTCCAGTATGTACGTCTCTCCTCGCAGACTCTGACATTAAAGAGGATAAGATCGATTCCGGGATTTTTCTCAAATTCATCAAGAACTGTTTTTTCATATCCTTCCGCGTACACGATATCCTCGTCGCCAAAGAGTACGATGTCGGCACTTGCTCTCTGAAGAGCCGTAGTCCTCGATAAACCTACGCCCTTTTCATCCATAGACAATGCCTTTATAAGGCTTCCGTTATGGTTAAAAATCTCAGCCTTATACTCTGACTTTTGATTGATGATTATGGCATCGCTTCCGATGTTCATTTTATTGCAAAGAGCAGGTACATCCTGTCCTACACAGGAAACAAGAAGTTGTAATGTCATTCTTTCCCCTTTTCAAGCATTTTCTTTACGTAGAATCCGGTATAAGATTCTTTACACCGGGCTATCTGTTCGGGAGTTCCTTCGGCTATAACGCATCCGCCGCGGTCTCCGCCCTCGGGTCCCATATCGATGATATAGTCGGCACACTTTATAACATCAAGATTGTGCTCTATAACAACAACAGAATTTCCGCCGTCGGCAAGTCTGTGGAGGATCTCGACGAGCTTATGTACATCCGCAAAATGGAGTCCCGTTGTAGGCTCGTCAAGGATGTAAATAGTCTTTCCCGTAGAGCGTCTTGAAAGTTCCGTAGCCAGCTTAATACGCTGTGCCTCTCCGCCCGAAAGCTCCGTGGAAGGCTGTCCGAGTTTGATATATCCGAGGCCAACATCATACAGGGTCTGGATCTTGTTCCTGATGGAAGGAACATTTTCAAAGAATCCAAGTGCTTCCTCAACCCTCATATCAAGAACATCAAATATACTCTTACCCTTGTACTTTACATCAAGAGTCTCCCGATTGTACCGCTTTCCTCCGCAGACTTCACAAGGGACATATACATCGGGAAGGAAATGCATCTCAATCTTTACGATTCCGTCTCCGGAACAGGCTTCACATCTTCCGCCCTTAACATTAAAGGAAAATCTTCCCTTACTGTACCCTCTTGTTTTGGCATCAACGGTAGACGCAAAGAGATCTCTTATAAGATCAAAGGCGCCGGTATAAGTAGCGGGATTTGATCTCGGCGTCCTTCCGATAGGACTCTGGTCGATACAGATAACCTTATCAAGTTTTTCGATACCGGTTATGGATTTAAACTTTCCCGGGATCGTGCGTGCTCTGTTTAGCTTCTTGGCAAGCTGATTATAAAGAATCTCGTTAACAAGCGAGCTCTTTCCGCTTCCCGAAACTCCGGTTACGCAGCAAAAGACTCCGAGAGGAAACTTAACATCAATATTTTTCAGGTTATTTTCCTGCGCTCCCTTAACGGTAAGCCAGCCCGTTGGCTTTCTCCGGCTCTCAGGCACAGGTATCTTCTTTTTTCCCGAAAGATACTGACCGGTTACCGACTCAGGTACTTTCATGATCTCTTCCGCGGTTCCTGTAGCTATGACTTCTCCGCCGTGTGAACCGGCGCCGGGGCCGATATCAACGATATAGTCGGCAGCAAGCATCGTATCCTCGTCATGCTCAACAACGATCAGTGTATTTCCGAGGTCGCGAAGATTTTTAAGAGTGGCCAGCAGTTTGTCGTTATCTCTTTGATGCAATCCTATAGAAGGCTCATCAAGTATATAGCACACTCCCACAAGACCCGATCCTATCTGTGTCGCAAGTCTTATTCTTTGAGCTTCTCCTCCGGAAAGCGTAGCCGTAGCTCTTGCAAGAGAAAGATAATCAAGTCCAACGTTTATTAAAAATCCCACTCTTGCTTTGATCTCTTTGAGGATCTGTTCTCCAATAAGAGATTGCTGATTCGATAAAACAAGTTCGTCTAAAAACTTGGCGAGATCAAGTACGGAAAGCGTCGTAAGATCGTATATATTTTTATCACCGACGGTTACCGCGAGGGATTCTTTCTTAAGCCTTTTACCTCCGCATTCAGAGCAGGGTGTTATCCGCATAAAGGTCTCATACTCAGCCTTTGAAGTTTCCGAGAAAGTCTCCCGGTATCTTCTTTCAACATTTTTGACAATTCCTTCAAAAGCGATAGGATACACACCGCTTCCGCGCTGTCCGGTATAGTGGACAGCAACTTCCTTTTCGGTTCCGTTTATAAGGATATCCTTGATCTTATCGGGATACTTTTCAAAAGGAGTATCAAGATCAAATTTAAACTCTTTACATAAAGCTTCAAGTACCGCGTTTGTGAAGCTTCCCTTGCTGTTTGCGCTCTGCCATCCAAGTACCGCTATTGCGCCTTCGTTAATTGAAAGCGACTGATCCGGTATCATTAAATCGGCGTCAAACTCCATCTTATATCCCAGTCCGGCGCATACAGGGCAGGCGCCAAAGGGATTGTTAAAGGAAAAGCTCCTGGGCTCAACCTCCGGGATACTGATGCCGCAGTCAGGGCAGGCATAGCTTGAAGAGAAAGTAAGCATCTCTCCGTCTATTACATCAACAAATAAAAGGCCTTCAGCAAGCTTTAATGCGTTTTCTATTGAATCGGCAAGTCTCGATGAGATGCCCTCTTTAACAACAAGTCTGTCGATAATTATCTCGATATTATGCTTGTTGTTCTTTTCGAGGTTTATATCTTCGGAGAGGTCATACTGGATACCGTCAACTCTTACTCTTGCGTATCCACCACGTCTGGCTCTTTCTATAACCTTTTCATGCTGTCCCTTTCTTCCTCTTACAACCGGAGCAAGTATCTGAATCTTGGTTCCTTCAGGGAGAGAAAGAATCCTGTCAACCATCTGGTCTACGCTTTGACGCTCGATAGCCCTCCCGCAATTCGGGCAATGGGGTATACCTATTCGGGCATACAAAAGTCTGAAATAATCGTAGATCTCCGTCACAGTTCCCACTGTTGAACGTGGATTACGATTTGTTGATTTTTGGTCGATGGATATGGCAGGGGATAGTCCCTCGATGTTCTCAACATTGGGCTTTTCCATCTGGCCAAGAAACTGCCTTGCGTAGGAGGACAACGACTCCATATAGCGCCTCTGTCCCTCCGCGTAAATCGTATCAAAAGCAAGTGAAGATTTACCGCTTCCGGATACACCGGTCATAACGACCAGTGAGTCCCTCGGAATCTCCACATCAATGTTTTTAAGATTATTCTCTTTCGCCCCTCTTACTCTTATGGTATTTCTTGGTAGCATCTTAACAGCCTGCGCTCTGCTGTCATTATCCGCCTTACTGTTATTTTGAGACTTCATTATTTCTTTTCACCTTACTGTCAGTTATACAAGCAATTCGAATATATCTCCCCCGGCTATTTTGTATTTATCGTATATTTCTTCATAGGACCCGGTAAAATACCTGGAAGAATCAGCGAAAACATCCTGTTTAAGGTAAAAGATAACCTTATTAAAGAAAAGATCCGCATCTTTAAGTTCTTCCGGTTTTACGAAGAATGGTCCCAGTTTCTTGTTCTCAGCGATAAGTGCGTTATGTGGAATCCCCCGTTTCTTTCCCTCAAGGTTCTCCGCGTCGATCATATTGTTGACGATAGCAGCAAACGTACTCCAGTTCCGCTTTAGCTTTCCTTTTTCGTAGAGCAATCCGGCGATCTTGGCGTTTACCTCGGAATTCCCAAAGACTTCCTTAAGATCTCTTTCCCCGGAAAAGATCTTTTTCTCTTCTTTCATCTCCTCCGGCAAAATGTCAAAATCTATCGGCACATACACCAGTTCAAATCTCCGCTTAAACGCGTTGTCCATCACGAAAATATTCTCGTCGGCGGTATTCATTGTTGCGACTATATTGAAATTTGCCGGAAGCCATATCATCCCGTCATAAAAGATATTTTTCATCCAGGGATCTCTTGAAAAGTACGCTCCAAGGTCTCTGTTTACTATAGGATATTCGCTCTTTCCTTCCGGCCCCCTGTCAAGGAGCTGGAAGACATCTCCGAATATGGACGGAGCATACCCCCTGTTTATTTCCTCAATAACAAGATAATACTTTTCCTCCGGATTTAAGAAAGCAGCCTTAAGCAGCTCCGAAAAAGGCCCCGCAACGTATACGTAATCAAGAGGCTTTTCTAAGGATATCAAGGGCTTTATGGCTCCTACAAAGTCTCCGTATGTATATGCCGGATGGAATATTACACGCTTAATATGCGTCCGCATCATCTCTTCATCGGGAAATTCTTTCTCGAGGAGCTTACGTACATTATAAGACTTACCCGTACCGGGAGCACCGTAATATACTCTCTGCACCGGCTTCATAGGTACTTCGTGGTAATAGAATTCTAATGGTGAAGTGTCCTTGCGCTCGATATCGGATTTCTCTTCAGATAAATAGAACCTTGCATGAATCTCAGGAGCTGTACTTTCAGCCCCATTCTCAAGATAAAACAAATAAAGATCCAGGGCGGTGCTTAACGTACCGTTCCCCGCCCTGTCAATATCAATAAAGTCCTTATCGGTCTTAAGATACTCTATCTCGTCTCCAAGCTGTACCGGATTGTTGAAATAGAAAAGATTTTTAATCTGCAGATTACCGGCCTTTTCGCAAGAACTCCTCAGGGCATAAGCGTACGCGGTGATCTCATTGTCGGAAAAAACCCGCATTCCATCACCATATACCTGCTTCTTAAGCCAGCTTCTGAACGCTCTTTCGACCTCGGTAGTAACTATCTGCATATCTGTACCCGTCTCAGCTTTCCATAAACGCCTTCAGTTCGTCATATCTTCGCTCCATAAGCTTATATGCGTCCTGATAACATTTCTCAAGTTTATCTCTATTGGTTTCGAAGTGTGCAACGGTAGTCTCGTCAGGCTTTATGATCATCGCCCTTCCCTCACGTTCCATCTTCTCAATCTCTTCCATCTGCCTTAAGTACTGGTCTTTACGCCCAAGTATGGTATCGGCAAGATGTGGATATTTTCTGCGGTAGAAGAAATTGACAAGGAAGCTCAGCTTCTTGTAATCCGTCGCTTCGTGAAGATCGGCCTTCGTAAGAATCAAAACTATCTTGTCACATCCCATATCAAGGGCTCTTTGGAAAGGAATGGAATCCGCCAAAGATCCGTCAAGATACTTTTTTCCGCGAAGCTCTATCGGCTTGCAGATAAAGGGAAGAGAGCATGAAGCCTTGCAAAAATCAAGAGCCTCTCTGTCTGTCTGAAAGTCCGAGACATACTCGGGCTTACCCGTTTCACAATTGGCAACAACAGCTTCCCAAAGGGTCTCCGATTTATGAAAAGTCTCAAAATCGTAAGGGAAGTTGTCGTAAGCGTATTTTATGATACACTCATCAAGATCCAGAACTTTTCCCGTTCTGAGGATATTGGGGAGGCCATAAAAACTTCTTGTATTTTCATGAGTCAATATCTTTTTGGAACGTCCTTTTTGTCTTGATACAAATCCGGACGCATTGCTTACCCCCACCGATACTCCCGATACATACGGGAAATATACATTTTTGTCAAGTAGGCAATCAAGCACTCCGGCTGTAAAAATACCGCGGATCGCGCCTCCTTCAAGAATAAGTCCTGTCTTTGATGCCATCATTTCACCTATTTTACTTTGTTTCTATCAATCTTCATAGCGCCGGTGCGAGGGAAGTCTTCTTTTCTGACTACTACCTTTGCAACCTGCATATAGCTGGGAAGTCCTGCATTTACAGACGCTGTAAGATCTTCCATAGCCTTTTGTATCTCCTCGTCGCTCTTTCCTGCTACAGCGGGCTCAAGAGGAAGAATCTCAACGCCGATAACGGTATTGCCGCCAAGTTGCATCTCGCGGATAAGGCAATCCTTTACCCTTGCGTCTTTATAGAAGTATTCCTCGAGTTCCTCGGGCGATACATTCTCACCATTGGATAATATAATAAGGTTCTTGATCCTTCCGGTAATATAGAGGAATCCGTCCTCGTCAAACTTAACAAGGTCACCGGTCTTAAGCCATCCGTCTTCCATAACCTTAGCAGTCTCTTCAGGATTTCCGGCATATCCTACCATTACATTGTCGCCCTTTATCCAGAGCTCTCCGTCTACAACCTTTACCTCCTGCTCGGGGTAAATCTTACCCATGGACTCGGGCTTATTTTCGATATCAATATTTGCGGATGTAAGGTTTGCTCCCTCTGTAAGTCCGTATCCGGGATAAAGCTTGATTCCGAACTGTGCTGCATCCTTAATAAGCCTCGGAGGAACGGGAGCCGCTCCAACGATCATCTTCTTAAGATCTGCGAGGAATCCTTTTCCTTTAAGCTTGGCAAGTCCCAAGATAACCTCAACAAGTCCGGGTACAAGTACGAGGAATGTAGGTTTAAGTACAGGAATCTGTCCGACTGCTGCCCTCATATCCGTGCAGGCAATAACGGTTGAACCCGTAAAGAGTACGGAAAGGAATCCCATTACGGATCCGAAAATATGGGACATAGGAAGTATAACCATTACTCTGTGGTCAAATACTCCGCCGGGCTGGTAACTTCCGTTCAAAGCACCTCTCATAAGAGCTCCGTGGGTAAGGATAACTCCCTTAGGGGCGCCGGTTGTTCCGCCTGTAAAGTAGATAGCGGCAACGGACTCTTTCTTTACATCTCCGTAGGGCGCCTCAGTGTCAGCGATTTCCGTAGATGAAATTACTTTACATTTAACATTTTCGGTAAGAGGTTTAAACTCATCGGCAGCTACCAAAGCAGCAAAGCCAAACTTCATGGATATGCCGGTAATCTGCTCTGCTCCGAGCTGTACGGGAAGCATTGTAAGGATTGCCCCGTATGAAGGAACAGCCAAAAACCACTCCATAGCGTCAAGGTCGTTTCTTGCAATAACGCCGACCTTATCGCCGGGCTTTACGCCTGCTGCCGCAAGTACGGCACGTCTCTTTGCCACGCGGCTTACAAGTTCTTTAAAGCTGTACGTGATCTTGCCGTCTGTAGTAGCGGGCTTTTCGGCAAAGTCCTTTTCAACCTTCTTTAAAAAATCGGCAAAGGTAGGGACATAATAAATGACCTTCTGTTCCTCTTCCGACAGCATGTCGACAAAATAATTAGACATCTTAAACCTCCAAAAGATTTTCATCTTCCCAAACATTTCTATTTTACAAAAAAAGGCTGCATTTAGCAACCTTTTATAGTGTAATCAGATTTAGATCATGCGTGCTTAAGTTTCTGGAGTTCTTCGCGCTGTATACGGTTTACAGCCTCTTTGACCGACGAATTGTTTACAAGGAGCTTAACCCCTATTATGGTTTCATCTCTGTCTCCGTTGTACTGCGCTCTGGCGATAAGGCCATTGGTCTTGATTGAAATCGGTACAACTCCGATATGGCAGGCAAAGGAGAGATTCAAAAGCTCTTTAACGGGAATATACTCCCGTCCCTTTACAACAACGCCAAAGCCTCCGTAGCTTATATCTCTTACTTCGCAGTCGTATTCCTTTTGAGAGCCCAAAAGAGTAAAGGTTCCCTCTTCTATAAGGCTGAATCTTTTGTACTCTCGTAAGTTTTTCAGCCCGTTTTTCTCGTTGCTGAAAACCCTGTGCGCCAGACTTCCGTCATCCGTTCTTGCCAGCTTTATCTCTTGAACGCCAAATTCAATGTGCATAGGTCCCATTACGGCGCTGAGCTTCATGTGTATGCCCGAACCCTGAAACGACAGAACCTTTCCGTTATACGTAAAAGGAAGCACATCGATATAGTCCGTCCCTCTGCCGATAGTCCTTGATGTGAGAGTAACATTTTTTTCATCGGCTCTCACTTCGATAGAAACATCCCCTTCTACCTCTCCGATGCCATACTTTTTCTTTAAATCCTCGGTACCCATTTGTAGTTCTCTTAAGTAATAAATTTGAGTAATGCTTTTACCCCACAAATGAATATATCATAACTTAGTATTAACGGAAAAGTAGAAATCTCGGGCCTATTTTTATGCATGATTCCCAAAAGCTTTCCTAAGATCGACAATTTTATCTCTAAGCTCAGCTGCGGTTTCGAAGTCAAGCTCAGCAGCCGCCTTGCGCATCTGCTTCTCGAGTTTATCCATGAGTTTCTTTATCTCAGCGGGGTTCATGGATTCGGGATCTTTCTCAAAGCGTACTTCTTCCTTTGCAATTTCCTTTGAAATACTGATAAGCTCACGGACTGACTTTTGGATAGTTGTAGGCGTAATTCCGTGCTCTTCGTTGTACTTTTGCTGAATCTCGCGGCGGCGGTTTGTCTCACCAATGGCATTTTTCATAGAATCCGTCATCACATCCGCATACATGATAACGTGACCTTCAGAGTTTCTCGCGGCTCTTCCGATGGTCTGGATAAGAGCGGTCTCGCTCCTTAAGAATCCTTCCTTATCGGCATCGAGGATTGCAACAAGAGTGATTTCCGGAATGTCCAAGCCCTCTCTTAAAAGGTTTATACCCACAAGAACATCAAATACGTCAAGACGCATATCGCGGATTATCTTCGCTCTCTCTAAAGCCTCTATATCCGAGTGCATATACTTTACGCGCACTCCGGCCTCACGAAGGTACTCCGTTAAATCCTCCGCCATGCGTTTTGTGAGAGTTGTGATAAGGACTTTATGTTTATTTGCCGTCTCTTTTCTTATCTCTCCGAGGAGATCGTCAATCTGGCCCTCCACAGGGCGTACGTCCACTTCGGGATCAAGAAGTCCCGTAGGGCGTATTACCTGTTCCGTACGAAGGAGCTCATGCTCCGACTCATACGTAGAAGGTGTTGCAGACACAAAGAGCATCTGGTTTATATGGTCCTCAAATTCATCAAAGTTAAGAGGTCTGTTGTCAAGAGCAGAAGGCAGTCTGAATCCGTAATCCACAAGCGTCGTCTTTCTCGATCTGTCTCCGGCGTACATGGCCCTTATCTGCGGTATGGTCATATGTGACTCGTCGATGATTATAAGGAAATCCTCGGGGAAGAAATCCATAAGCGTCATCGGCGGCTCACCCGCCTTCATTCCCGAAAGGTGTCTTGAATAGTTTTCGATTCCGGAGCAAAAGCCTGTCTCCCGGAGCATCTCAACATCAAAGTTCGTTCTTTCGGAGATGCGCTGCGCCTCGATAAGTCTGTCCTCTCCCTTAAAGTATTTAACTCTCTCTTCCAGCTCCTTTTCTATCTCTCCGCAGGCAATCTTTATCCTGTCGGGAGAAACTACGTAGTGGGAAGCGGGAAAAACCGCTATATGCTCAAGGGTAGCCTTCATACGTCCGTTTAAAGGCTCTACTTCAACAATACGGTCTATCTCGTCTCCGAACCATTCAACCCTTATCAGATAGTCTCCGCCCTGAGCCGGGAAGAACTCCAAAGTATCCCCGTGTACGGTAAAGCATCCGGGCTTTTTCTCCATATCGTTTCGCTCGTACTGCATATCCACAAGGGACCTTACCACATCGTCCCTTTCTATCTCCTGTCCGGGGCGCAGCGAAAGGATCATACCCTTATATTCGTCGGGGCTTCCGAGGCCGTATATACAGGAAACAGAAGCCACGACTACAACATCCCTTCTCTCGGAAAGAGATGCGGTCGCCGAGAGGCGCAGCTTATCTATCTCGTCATTTATAGACGAGTCCTTTGCGATATATGTATCAGACTGAGGCACATACGCCTCCGGCTGGTAATAATCGTAGTAGGAGACAAAATACTCAACCGCGTTCTCCGGGAAGAACTCTTTCATCTCACCATAAAGCTGGCCTGCAAGTGTTTTATTATGGGAAATGATAAGCGTAGGCTTGTTTAAAGCCGCAATAACATTGGCCATGGTAAAGGTCTTACCGGAGCCTGTAACGCCAAGAAGTGTTTGAAATTGGTTGCCTTCCTTAAAACCCTTAACCAGGTCCTCAATAGCCTGAGGCTGGTCCCCTGTGGGTTTATAAGGAGAATGTAATTTAAAGTCCATATTTATCAGAACCCTTTATTTATTAATCTTCGCAATAAACTTATCGTCTGCGATCATTTTTGTGATCTTGTTTCTTGATACGCCGGTACCTTTTTCCACCTGAATGGCGGTTGCCCCGGGGTGCTCCTCCAAAAAGCTCCTGACAAGGCCGTAATCGTCATATTCCTTATGGCCGCAGTCAGGGCATGTGTATTCTCCGAGTCCGTCGTATCCAAGCTTTGCCCCGCAAATTCTGCAGCGATTCGGCTTATTTTCTATATCATCGGCCACAAGAGACTCAAGGAGCTTTTTCTCATTCTCCTTTTCTCTATTTTTTTCAGCTTCAAGATCCGCTTTGCCTGACGAAACGGGTACTCCCTGCTTCGTCTTGGCTATTTCCATTTTGTATCCCTTCATAAGCTTCCTCCATGCAAAGGCTATCTTACAAGTATCCTGTTAATGCGATTCAAAACGTGCTTTTTATCTGCGCTCCAAATGGGGGCTATAAGGTCTTTCTTCGGTCCGTCCCCGGTAAGCCTGTGGATTATAACAGAATCGGGGATGATCTTTAAAAGTCTTTCAAGTATCGCTATATATTCATCTTCGGACAAAACTGTAAATTTCCCCGCTTCGTAGTCCTTTGCAAGGTCTGTACCCTTAAGCACATGCAGAAGCTGGAGCTTTATACCGTTTGGATCCATGCCCTGCTCTTTATCATCTCTTTGCCCGGTACCCGATAATCTGCAGACGTATCTGACCGTCTCTTCCATATCCTCGCATCTTTCCCCCGGAAGTCCAAGTATCACATGGGTTATAAAAGAAATATTTCGCTTTTTTAGCTCCGAAACCGCCCTGTCGTACACTGCAAGCGGATATCCTCTTCTGATATACTCCGCCGTTCTTTCATGGATTGTCTGAAGCCCCAGCTCCACCCAGACAGGTTTTAGCCTGTTAAGCTCATCCAAAAGATCCAAAACATCTTCCGGCAGGCAGTCAGGCCTCGTAGCGATAGACAGCCCCACAATATCCGGATGATTTATCGCCTCTGTAAAAAGCTCTCTAAGTTTACTCACCGGAGCATACGTATTCGTAAAAGCCTGGAAGTATGCAATATACTTTCCGTCCTTTATTTTCCCGGCTACTCTTTCTTTGCCTTTTTTAATCTGCTCCGATATGGAAAGCTTTCTGCTTTCGGCAAAGTCTCCGCTTCCGCCCGCCGAGCAAAAAATACACCCGCCGTTAGATATCTTTCCGTCCCTGTTTGGGCAGGTAAAGCCGCCGTCTAAAGCGATCCGATAAACTTTACAGCCATATTTACTTTTAAGATATTCACCAACGGTTATCGGCATTCTACCCAAGTGCTTCCTCTTAGCTTTAAATCTTTCCCATAAATAAAAATAAGGTGCCACCTCTTCGGTAGCACCTTTAATTCTAATCCTAATTTGCTTTTCCTTCAAGGAACTTATAAAGGAATGCGGCGATTGAAGCTCCCACAAGGGGTCCGACAATGAACACCCAAAGCTGAGCAATAGGCGTCACATTACCGTTTATAAGAGCGATAAGAGCGGGTCCGAAGCTTCTTGCGGGGTTAACGCTTGTTCCGGTAAGTCCGATTCCAAGGATATGGACTACCACAAGCGTAAGTCCGATTACAAGTCCTCCGAAGGATCCGTGAGATGCCTTTTTGGATGTTACTCCGAGTATGGCAAGTACAAAGATGCATGTAAGCACAATCTCAACAAGGAGTCCGGCTGCATAGTTTCCGTTCACTCCGGCCAGTCCGTTTGTTCCAAATCCGCCTGTCTTATCCTCTATATTTCCTATCTTGAAGATAAGAGCAAGGAGTCCGGATCCGGCAAAGGCTCCAAGACACTGGGATATTACATATCCGCAAAAGTCTTTTCCTGTCATCCCGCCGCTTATCAGTACCCCTAATGATACCGCCGGGTTGATGTGACATCCCGATACATTACCTATGCTGTAGGCCATAGCTACTATAGTCAGTCCGAAGGCAAGAGCGGTGAGCAAATATCCGCTTCCGTTTGCCGCGTCGCATCCAACCAGCATTGCTGTGCCGCACCCCAATACGACAAGCACCATAGTTCCTACAAATTCTGCTACATACTTCCTCAATTTAGTACCCTCCTTGTTTCTTTAAATAATTAACAGCTGTCTCAAGCTGATTATCAACAGGATTTTCCGGGTCATAATAGGCATCCGCATCGAGTTCAACCTCGATATCAGGGTCTATTCCGTTTCCGTCAAGAGCGGTTCCGTTAGGTGTGAAGTACTGTTCGGTTGTAAGCTTTAGAGCGGAGTTGTCAAAAAGATAATAGAAAGACTGAACAACTCCTTTACCGTATGTTTTTGTTCCAATGCTTACAGCCTTGCCGTAATCTTTAAGAGCCCCGGTAAAGATTTCCGACGCGCTGGCTGTGTAACCGTTGGTCAGTATAGCAACAGGTATATTTATTTCATCTTCGTAATAAGCCTTATAAGCGGATCTCTTTCCCGTATTGTCTTCAACGTAAAGCACATCGCTTTCGGGAAGGAAACATTCAAGTACGTCAACCGCAGCGCTTACAAGTCCTCCGGTATTTGATCTTAGATCTACGATAAGCGACTTCATTCCCTCCTCTTCGAGGGTCTTTTGTGCATCCGAGAACTGTTCTCCCGTGGTATCGTACCACTCCTCGATGTGGATATATCCGATATTATCCTCAAGCATCTTGTACTCGATGACTTCTTCTTTTATCTCATCTCGGATTGCGGTAAGATCGTACTCTTTACCATCCGTCTGTCTATAGACCGTAATAACGACCTTAGTTCCTTTTTCGCCTCTGACCATTGAGACAATTCCGTCGAGATCCATATCCGTCACGTCGGTTCCGTCAACCTTTGTTATGATGTCCCCTTCTCTCATCCCGGCTCTTTCAGCGGGCGAATCGGTGTAAACCTGATGTACGTAGATATTCTTGTTCTCATCCGGCCCCATAACAACGCCGATTCCGAAGAATTTTCCGCTGTAGCTGTCCATCTGCTGCTGTATCTCTTCGGGAGTATAGTAGGTCGCGTATCTGTCGCCTGTTCCGGCAAGAAGACCTTCCACCATTCCTTCGCGGAGCTTGTCTCTGTCTATCTCGTATATGGATTTACCGTCTATCAGGCTTTGAACCTGTTCAAGTTTTTTGACGGTCTCCTCGTCAAGAACGCTGTCAGCCGCTTCAACAAACGAGCCTTCCTCGATGTAACCTTTGCTGTATTTTCTAACAACGCCGATAACGACTATCATCATAGCGACTCCCATTACAAGAACTCCTATGAGGATTCCTATTATCAGCTGTCTTCTTCCTTGTTTATTTTCTTCCATCTTAAGTAATATTCCTTTTAGGTATCATAAAAATATATATAACCATTGGGATCCACGTACTCTCCGTTAAGTCTTACGGAAAAATGCAGGTGGTTACCGGTTGAAGCTCCGGTACTTCCAACGGCTGCGATGGTCTGACCCGTGCTGACCACATCGCCTTCCTTTACGTAAAGGGAGGATGCATGCATATAAACGGTATAAAGTCCGTCACCATGATTGATCATAACATAATTGCCCATAGAGGAATTGTATCCCGCTCCGGCTACAACCCCGGCATATGCCGCATATATGGCTGTTCCGTAGTTGGCGGCAAGATCGACTCCGCTGTGGAACTTTTGAGTGCCGTAGATAGGATGGATTCTCCATCCGTATTTACTTGATACGTATTTGTAAGAAGCTATAGGGAATACAAAGCTTCCGCCGTCGTATGTCTTAGCCTGTCCCTGCTGAGCCAGCCAAATCTGTTTTTGCTCAACCTCAATAGCTTTGTTTAAGGCTTCGATCTCATCGTCAAAATCCTCAATCTGGTTTGAAAGAGAGTCTATCTCTGCCTGAGATGCAGCGATACTTCTGACATACTCCTGGAGCTGAGCCTCTTTTTCGAGCCTGAGCTCTTCCATATTGGCTTTCTCGGTCTCGACGTTCCTCTTTGCCTCGTCCACAGATTCTTTTGAAAGTTCAAGCTGCTGATAGCAAAGATCCACATAAGCTCTTGCGGTCTTAAGCTGTTCCCAGGATGCCTTATCGTAGGCGATAACAGCCTCGATATAATCCATACGGTTCAAAAGATCTCTCAGACTCGTAGAGGTAAGCAGGCTTGTAAGGATGCTTGTTTCATCCTTTTCGTACATCATCTTCATCCGGTGTTTCATCGCCTCATAATGGGCATCTTCATCGGCCTTGGCCTGTTCGTACTCTTTTTCGGTCCTCTCGATATCGACCTCTAAAATAGCTATCTGATCCTCTAAGTCCATGATATTGTAATTCATTTCCTCGAGGGTCTCGTCAATCTGCCTGATATACTCATTTATATCGTTTTTTTGCTGTTCAAGATTTTTCTTAATGCTCTCGACATTTGATTTTTTGCTCTGAATATCGGCTTTGTCTTTCTTTGCCTTCTCAATCTCCTGCTGTTTTTGCTTTATGGAGTCGCTGGAGATACTTGTATATGCCGGAGCTGCGAGAGTTCCCTTTATGGGGAGTACGCATAAAAGAGCCAATGCAGCCGTCATAAACAGACAGACTGCCTTAGCTCTTTTTTCACTCATTTTGTTAAATGCTTTATTATTTTTCATATCAAACTCTCAAATGCTTACGTACGGTAGCAAGACTTCCTATAAATCCGATTCCCACACCCACTATAAGGCAAACGGGCATAAGGTATTTAAAGATCTCATCGATCTGCAGGAAATTGAGCATACTGCTGAGTACCGCAAATCTTTCTGTCACGTAGCTGATAACATAATCATATAACTCGTGAATAAGAAGCAGCGGAATTACCGAGCCGATAAGTCCGATAAGCATTCCTTCAAGTACAAAGGGCGCCCTTACAAAAAAGTCCGTGGCTCCTACGTATTTCATAATGCTTATTTCTTCGGCTCTTACCGATATTCCGACTCTGACCGTGTTGCTGATAAGGAATATACTTACAGCCAAAAGAATAGCGATGATTGCAATGGAAACGTAAGCAATAAGGCTGTTTACGCCGGTAAGAGTATCCGCCGTCACTTCCGAGTAATTGACCTTTCTGATCTCGCTCTTACTCTGAAGCCAGTTTACAAGAGTATCCTGCATCGATACGTCGCTTAAGAATACCTCGTAGTTGTGGTCTCCCTCAAGAGGGTTCTCCGGGAAGCCTTCGGCATAATCGGGGCCGTAATAGGCCTCACCAAACTCAGCCCAGATTTCATCGTCATCGTGGAACTGGACCGAAGCAACCTCGGTTCTTTTTTTGATCTCTTCGCCGATTTCCTTAACTCTCTCTTCGCTGACATCATCGTTAAAGAAAACTGTTATGGAAACAGCCTCTTCAGCGGTAAGAAGAATATTTCTTATGTTGAAGACAACAGAGAAGAAAAGGCCGAATAAAAACAGACAGGCCGCTATAGTCGATATTGAGGCAAGCGAATACCATCCGTTTCTGAAAAGATTACGGACTCCCTGCCATAGTGTATAGAAAAATGTACTAATCTTCATTGATGTAAAGTCCCTCTTCCTCGTCGCTGACTATGATACCCTTTCGCATCGTAACGACACGCTTTTTCATTGCGTTTACGATCTCAGGGCTGTGGGTTACGACAACAACGGTTGTACCCATCTCGTTGATCTCCTCGATCATCTTCATGATCTCCCATGAATTGTTGGGGTCGAGGTTACCGGTAGGCTCATCAGCAAGAAGTATGGACGGCTTATTTATAAGAGCTCTCGCAAGAGCCACTCTTTGCTGTTCACCGCCGGATAGTTTTCTGACGTCCGATTTATATTTACCCGCAAGTCCTACCATAGAGAGGATATTGGGCACATTACGCCTCATCTGGGATGAAGGCACTTCAATTATTCTCTGGGCAAAGGCAACATTCTCGTAAACGTTTCTGTCTCTTAAAAGTCTGAAGTCCTGGAATACGACTCCGAGATTTCTTCTAAACTGAGGAATCTGTCCGTGTCTGAGTTTCTTGGTATTGTATCCGTTAACAAATACGTTGCCGTGGGTTGCCACAAGCTCTCTTAAAAGGAGCTTGATCATAGTGGATTTACCGGATCCGCTGTCACCGGTGATAAATACGAACTCTCCCCTGTTTATACGTAAAGAGATATTGTCGATGGCGGGAGCTCCCTGCTCGGGGTAATTCATGCTTACATTCTCAAGGCAGATAATCCCGTTCTCTTCCACAAATTTGTCTCGTTTTAACTGTTTTTTCTCTTTCGATGTCATAATAGCCTCAAAATTATCTGTATTCGTTCTCCTCTATGCACTTCATGTAGTTTACTACCATGAGCGCAATCTTAAAGGTAATCGCATCTTCGAAAGCGCGAAGATCGAGCCCTGTACTCTTTTGGAGTTTATCAAGGCGGTATACAAGCGTATTTCTGTGGATGAATAACTGTCTCGAGGTCTCGGACACATTCAGATTGTTCTCGAAGAATTTCTGAATCGTTGTGATCGTCTCTTCATCAAAATCATCGGGAGACTTGGTACCGAAAATCTCTTCAATATACATCTTGCAAAGAGGAATGGGAAGCTGATAGATAAGACGCCCTATTCCAAGCTGGCTGTAAGCCACAACTTCTCTTTCCTCGAAGAATATTCTACCTACATCGGCAGCCATACGCGCTTCCTTGTAGGAGCGGCTGACTTCCTTGATCTCGGGCACAACGGTACCGTATGCGATACGAAGCCCTTTGACTCCCTCCTTATGGTAAAAATCAGAGAGAGACTTGATAGTCTTTGCGATCTCCTTGGTAGCTTCCATTGAGGCAAGCTCTTTAACAACGATAACATTCTTTTCATCAACGGCGGTAACAAAATCCTTGCTGTTGTTAATCGCGGTCTTGGTAAGATCCAAAAGATTGTTGTCCTTGCCTTTAGCGCACTCTATTACAAATACTACTCTGGGAACTTCCGTCTGGATATGGAGCTTCTTTGATCTGCTGTAAATGTCGATAAGAAGCAGGTTGTCAAGCAGAAGGTTCTTGATATAGTTGTCCTTGTCAAAGCGCTCCTTATAAGCCACAAGAAGACTCTGAATCTGAAAAGCAACCATTCTTCCGACAACGTACTTTTCTTCTCCACTTCCGCCCACAACAAGAACATATTCCAGGCTCTGCTCATCATAAATCTTGAAATACTGATATCCTGAAATTTCCTGCGAATCAGCAGGTGACTTTGCAAATTCAGCTGCGGGGTGTGAACAAACCGACAGATCGGCAGTAGAAGCGGCAACTTTTCCCTCCGGATCCATAACGCTTAAAGCGGCTCCGGAAATGGAGCTGAGCCCGTCGAGAGTATTCTGTAAAATCTGATTTGAGATCATATATTCCTCCAACTAAGAATACGAATGCCCCATAAAAAGGCACTATATAAACTGTACTAAAAAATGCCCAAAAAATCAACTCTTTTTTGGTCATTTTTTTGAGTTTTTCGTCATTTTATTTTATGTTTTTGTCTCTTTGAAAGATTTTACTGTGAAAAATAACAAAGAGCCAAGATCATCTCTTGGCTCTCTAAGTCCTAATTCTTTTGTCCGCCTTAAACAGACATGTCAAAGTTTCCTCCGACTGCAGGATTAACGCTTCTCTCCATAGCAGCGGCATCGATCATCCCTACGAGATTCTCGCCGATCTGCTCATTGGTATCCATAGTTTTAGCAAGCATCTTTACACCAAAATCGGTATTAAGGTTTGCCTGGCTTACTGCAGGCGAAAGCTGAGTAATAGAAAAATTCATATTATCACCTCCTGATTCATCCTTGAATCACACTAAAAAAACCAAATCCTTTTGGTTAATTTGATTATAGCACACAAGGTAAAAGAATCAAGTTAATTTACATAACTTTATTTTTTCTTTAGAATTATGTCAAAAAGTCACTTTCTAAGTTCGATCCTGTCGGGTGCAAGATTTATCTTTCCCTCTTTTAAGAGCTTTCCGACTGCGCGTTTAAACTGTGCCTTGCTCATACCGGTCTTTTCAAAGATAAGCTCCGGGGATGCCTTATCGCTGAAGGGAAGGACTCCCTTTGCTTCCTTTATAAGCTGAAGGATCGCTTCCGAATCTTCGTTTCTCTGTAAATAGCCTTTATCTCTTACCGCAAGCTCAAGTCTTCCGTCGGGAAGGACCGATGCAACTCGTGCGGTGATCTTTTGCCCTATCTTTATCTCTCCCGCCGCTCCGAACATAGCCTTTGCCGGTATAAGAGCCGAATACAGATCGTCTACCGCTACAAAAGCACCGAAATTCCGGCTTATCTGGTAAACAGTACCGGTTACGGTATTGTCTTTACGATATGTTGAATCATTTCTCAGACATTCATATACGTTCATAGTAGCGCAAAGCCTGTTGCTCTTATCAAGGTACATAGCAACAAGTACTTCGTCGCCCTCTGATACTTTATATGTCTGCTGCTTGAAGGGAAGGAAGAGGTCCTTATCCAGCCCCCAGGATAAAAAGGCACCAACCTTTGTGACCTGGCTTACTTTAAGTCTTGCCACCTCTCCCATTGAAAGGAGCGGTCTGTGGGTAGTGGCAATAGGTCTGTCCTCAGAATCCTTATAGAGAAAAACCTCAAGGCTGTCTCCCACCTTAGTTCCTTCGGGAACCTGTCTTGCGGGGAGAAGTATGCGCTCGTCCTTAGCGCCTTCTTCCGCCAGGTATACTCCGAATTCTACCTGCTTAACTACTTTAAGTGTCTGATACTGTCCTAATTTAAACATGTTATTCCGTCCTCTTTGGTGCCGGCGTTTTTTCAGCCAAACCTCTTTCTTTTAATTAGCCAAAATCTATAAAAATCCAAAAGACTACGAGAATTCAATTACCGAATAGGGCTTTCCTTCTTCGTTATTAAGCGAAGCTACGTACTTTCCGTCCTCAAAGCCGAAAACAGGATTTATCTTGTCTCCGAGAAAAGCCTGGCTCCTGTACTCAGCCCTAAGTCTTTTTATCTCAAATCCCTCCGGAAGATATGAAGAAGCGATATTAACGTACTGTCCGTTGTTCATATGCTTATTGGGGTCAAGGAAATGCGGTTCAACGACTATCTCGCTTCTTTTTTCCGCGGAGCCGGGAACACGGATCTTTCCGTTTTCGTAGTCCATCTCCATAGGCTCTGCGCTTCCGTACACACCGGGGAGATCGTCGGGAACCTTAGCGGGCTTCATATTCTTTATATCGATAAGGCTCCACATAGAGTTTGCCTTAACAAGAATCTCGCCCTTTTCGTCCTCGATCCAAAAGTTTCTGTATCCGAGAAATCCCCTGAATTTGTAGGGAACGGTACAGATCCGTACCTTTTCAAGATACACGGGGTATCTCGTTATGTCTATCTGCCAGGTATTTATAACCCATCCGAGATTCATCGGAATAAGATAATCATACCCAACGCCAAGATCCTCGGAGTGAAAAGTCGAGGCATCCTGAAAATAATCGACGATAGAGTTGATGGTGATCTTTTTTTGAAAGTCCACCTTACTGAATCCTACCCTTGAATCAAATGAATACATTTTTAATCCCTCTTCATAAGTTGTATAACTTTAAAAAGATAAACCTCTGATGCTTCTCGTACAAAATATGAAAAAAACCTGTGAGCCACTCTCACAGGTTTTCAAGCAGGGCTAGGAGGACTCGAACCTCCAAATGACGGAATCAGAATCCGCTGCCTTACCATTTGGCTATAGCCCTTTACCGCGTCATTTATCCGCGCGACTTAATGAAGTATACACGAACATGACGCCAAATGCAAGTCTTTTTTTAAATTTTTTTGGCTATTTGACAAAAAATGTGACGATCCAGGAAACTAAAGGAATTGTGCCCACGGAGAAAAGGGTCGTAAGAGCCACGCCTCTCGAGGCCAGGTCCGTATTTCCGCCGTACTGCTGGGCCAGCATAGCCGTCATACTTCCCACCGGTGTCGCCAGCATTATAAGCATAACGCCATTAAGTTCCGGCGGAAGATTAAGGAAACTGACTATAAACATTCCTGCTATCGGGATAACGATAAGCTTTATGGCAGAGAACAGTATCAGTCTGAAATCCGTAAAAAGCGACTTTAAGCTTATCTTTCCAAGAGCCGCCCCGATCACTATCATCGAAAGAGGCGCCGTCAGCTCGCTAAGGGAGGAAGTTACGTTTTCGATAACCATCGGCACCTTTATCCCTGTAAGGTATAAAACTATCGTAAGGACGCAGGCTATAACACCGACATTAAAGATTTTCTTTAAAGGATTTGTTTTGTCCTTTTCACCTCCGTCGCAGAGCGCAGCGATACCGTATGTGTATATAAGGATATTGTACGGTATTAAAAAGATTGATGCGTACAGCAGTGCATCGCTTCCGTAAACAGCCGATATCACAGGGAATCCCATAAATCCGATATTCGAAAAGATAGTCATAACCCTGTATACGCTTCTGTTCTCCGGTCTTGCTTTTATAAGCCTCGGAAGAAACAAGGCTATGATTATCAAAAAGGCAAAGACTAGGGCAGCAAGAAGCGCCGTTTTTACCAGCATCATTCCTTTTACAGTACTTTCTTTATTGATCCCCGCCGAAAGGATAAGGCAGGGGTTGGCTACATTAACCACGATGGCGGAAAGTACTTTTGAGCCTTCGTCCGTGATCATCTTTATCTTACGGCATATATATCCGATCATCATAATGATAAACAAAATAGCCATTTGCTTTAAAAGTAACATATCAGTCTAAATCCTCTTTTTCGTCAGAAATATAAAAACGGTCTTTTCAGACTCTGATAACAGAGGGCCCGGCACTTCTGCTTTAAAGAAGCACCGGGCCTTAAAAGTATGTTTATGAATACAGATTAAACCTCAAAGATAAGGTCCGCGTATGAAGGAACCGGCCAAACCTTTTTGTCTACGAGGGTTTCAAGAGTATCGACAGCTTTTCTGAGTTCATCCATAGATACCTTTACTTCATCCTTAAAGGCATACGCCTGATCCTTGGCGTTCTTTATCGAAGCGGCCTTTGCAGTGGCTGCTTCAAGCTCCGAAAGAGCTTTGCTTGCCTTACCGAGCTGTGCTGTCACATCCTTAAGCACCTGCGCCTGAACAGTGGCGACTTCGCCCACTTCCTTAACAACCTTAACAGTATCCGCAAGAGTCTTTGTATACTCGATAACAGCGGGGATATAGAGCTTCTTCGCCATATCGATCATAGTAAGAGCCTCAATATTGGTGGTCTTTGAGTATGTCTCGTATGTGATTTCCTTACGGGATTCAAGCTCGGTCTTACTGTATATTCCAAACTTTTCGAAAAGCTTAACTGCCTTATCCGTAGTAAGAGATGCCGCAGCGTCTATGGTGCATGTGATATTGGGAAGTCCTCTTCTTTCAGCCTCCTCTACCCATGCCTTCGCATATCCGTCACCGTTAAATATGATTCTCTGGTGCTCGGTAAGATATTCCTTGATAAGGTCATGTACCTCGATATCGAAATCTGCAGCCTTTTCAAGTCTGTCCGCTGCCTCGCAGAAAGCCTCCGCCACAATAGCGTTAAGAGTGGTATTGGGGCTGGCAATTGAATCGCTGGAGCCTACCATACGGAACTCAAATTTATTGCCCGTAAAGGCAAAAGGCGATGTACGGTTTCTGTCCGTTGCGTCCTTTTCAATATCTGTAAGAGTGGATACACCGGTTATAAGCTTTTCACCCTGGATAGAGTGGTCAGCGCTTCCGGTCTCAATAAGCTGTCTTACAACGTCGTCAAGCTGTTCTCCGAGGAAAACGGAGATGATGGCAGGCGGTGCCTCGTCAGCTCCAAGTCTTAAATCATTTCCTACATCAGCTGCACTCTGTCTTAAAAGATCCGCATGAATATCAACAGCCTTTAAAATGCAGGCAAGAACAAGCAAAAACTGAATATTTTCATTGGGAGTCTTACCGGGATCAAGTAAATTCACTCCGTTATCCGTAGTAAGGGACCAGTTGTCATGCTTACCGGATCCGTTTACACCCGCAAAAGGCTTCTCATGAAGCAGGCAGTTGAGTCCGTGACGACAAGCCACCTTTTTCATAGTCTCCATAACAAGCTGGTTGTGGTCTACGGCAATATTTGCCGTCTCGTAAATAGGCGCAAGCTCATGCTGGGCGGGGGCCACTTCGTTATGCTGTGTCTTGGCAGTAACGCCGAGCTTCCAGAGCTCGATGTTAAGGTCCTTCATATAAGAACCGATCCTTTCTCTGATTGCTCCGAAGTAATGGTCCTCAAGCTCCTGTCCCTTGGGCGCGGGAGCTCCGAAAAGAGTTCTTCCGGAGAAGATGAGATCGGGTCTCTTTAAGTATTTTTCATGGTCAACAAGGAAGTACTCCTGCTCAGCTCCAACAGAAGGAGTTACCTTAGTAGCCTCAGTATTTCCAAAAAGTCTGACGATACGCAGGGCCTGTGTGCTGATAGCCTCCATCGATCTGAGGAGCGGCGTCTTTTTATCAAGAGCTTCTCCCGTATAAGAGCAAAGAGCCGTGGGAATACAAAGAATTACACCCGTAGCATCCTCTTTTAAGAAAGCGGGTGAAGTTATATCCCAAACTGTATATCCTCTGGCCTCAAAGGTTGCTCTGAGTCCGCCCGAAGGGAAAGAAGAGGCGTCAGTCTCTCCCTTTATAAGTTCCTTACCGGAAAACTCCATAAGGGTTCTTCCCTCTTCATCGGGATGGGTAACGAATGCATCATGCTTTTCGGCAGTAATTCCGTTGAGAGGCTGGAACCAGTGGGTGTAATGGGTTGCGCCGTTTTCAACAGCCCAATCCTTCATAGCCTTTGCCACCACATCGGCGGACGCTTTGGAGAGTTCGCCTCCCCGGTCCATAACATTTTTAACTTCTTTAAATACGTCTTTGGGAAGTCTCTCTCTCATCTTTCCGAGATTAAAGACTTTGCTTCCGAACAACTCTTCAACGTTAAGTGCTTCGCTCATGTTTTAAATACCTTTCAGTTGCATTTGGGCATAAACCCTTTTTCAATAATATCTCAAAAAAAAGTCAGATACAAGTAAAAGTAATCTCTTTTATCACTGTCTCAGGATATCTCCCACCTCGGGCTGCTTAGAAAATACCGCCCATACCTTCTCTCCGGCGTGAGGGCAGGCGGAAACTTTGATACATTCTTTACCATCTATGGCAAAGCGTTCCTTTTCCTCTTTTTCAAAATTGCTGCCGTCACAGACATGGTACATTTCAAGAACCTTTGTCCTTATATCTCTTCCGTCCGGCTTCATGATTTCTATCTCGTCACCTACAGAGAATTTATTCTTTTGAGTAAATCCGAAAAGAGTTCTTTCTACGCCATTTGCGTCCGTTTCCGTTATCTTTTTCTCCGGGATTGCAAGGAAAACAGCGTCACTTGAGTAGGTATTGTTGTCGTATATCTGGCTGTCTTCATCCGGCTTTCCGAAAAAGAATCCGGTACAGAACTTCCTGTATGTGCACTTGGCGATCTGTTCCTTATACCAGGGCATATTTGCCTTGTACTTTTCCGGATCTTCAAAGTAGTCATCTATTGCTTTGCGGTAGGTTCTCGCAACTGTGGCAACATAGAGCGCCGTTTTCATACGTCCCTCTATCTTCCAGGAATCGATCCCTGCCTCCACGAGTTCCGGGATATGGTCGATCATGCAAAGATCCCGGGAGTTAAAGATATACGTACCTCTTTCATTTTCATATACAGGTAAATACTCTCCGGGCCGGCTTTCCTCGCTGACTGCGTATATAGGCTCACCATCTTCCTTTTCATATACTCCGTATTTCCACCTGCAGGGGTGCGTACAAGCTCCGTGATTGGCATCCCTTCCGGTAAAGAAATTGGAAAGAAGACATCTTCCGGAGTAGGAAATGCACATAGCTCCATGGACGAAGCTCTCTATTTCCATCTCATCCGGAATGTTCTTTCTGATCTGTGCGATCTCAAGCAATGAGAGTTCTCTTGCGCTGACTACTCGCTTTGCCCCCTGTCTCCACCAAAACTTATATGTCTCGTAATTTGTATTGTTCGCCTGAGTCGAAATATGTATTTCCGCCTCCGGCCAGACCTCTCTGCAGATGCTGTACATCCCGGGGTCTGCAACTATAAGCGCATCGGGGCCAAGTTCCTTTAATTCTTCAAAATATTTTCTCGCCCCTTCAAGATCGTAGTTGTGAGCAAGAATGTTGGCGGTAACATGCACTCTTACACCTTTGGAATGGGCGTAGGCAATTCCTTTTTCCATATCTTCATGGGAAAAGTTCTTTGCCTTGGCTCTAAGTCCAAAGGCTTCTCCGCCAATGTATACCGCATCTGCGCCGTAGTCTACCGCGCACTTTAACACTTCAAGACTGCTTGCAGGACAAAGCAGTTCCGGTTTTTTCTTTTCTTTCATCTAAATCTCCGGTTTTGATCAAATCTTTTAAGCTTTTTAAAGCTTTGTGCTGAGAGTCATTCCGTCTCCGATATTTAAAAGTACGGTTTCAAGGTCATCCCGGTGGCAAAGCTCGTAGATATACTCTCTCATCCTTGAATGGATCGTACGGTTTCTTCTTGTTACCGCAAATCTCGATTCGCAGATATCTCCCTCTCTCAGGCAGTTGTCGGATACAAGCATTCCGCCTTTTTTAAGGAGGCGCATAATCTCCGGAAGCCAGTTGATATACTGTCCCTTGGCTGCATCCATAAAGATCATATCATACTCTCCCTCGAGAGTCGGCAATATATCAAAAGCATCCCCTTCGAAGAGCTTTATCCTTGAAAGGTCGGTCATATTGCAGGCCTTTTCTTTAAAAGCCCTCTCAAAATTACCCTTTGCCACAGGGATTCTTTTTTCGTACTTTTCTATCGTATCTATCCTTAACTCTTCGGAACCCGCTTCACTCATAAGTAAAGCAGAAAAGCCGACCGCTGTCCCTATCTCAAGGATGCGTTTCGGCTTTGAAAGCTTTATCAAAAATCGCAAGAGACTCTGGGTACTTCTCCGAATGATCGGCACTCCGCCCTCAAGTGCTTCCTGCTCTATAAGATCCAGAAAAGGACCGTTACCACGATCCATCAGGTTCATAAAGACGGATAATCTGTCCTCTTCCGTCATCTGACATTATCCTCCGTAAGGTCTGAATCATCGCCCATTTCAATTTCCTGGACTCCGCCTTCTTCCGCATCCTCCTCAGCTTCTTCAGCTTTCTTTGCGGCGGCCTCTTCCTCGACCTTCTTTTGCTCTTCAGCCTCCTTAAGGAGTTCCTCCTTTTCGATGTTTACCTGAGCAATCGCTCCGAACATCTCCTCGGCTGTCATGGTAGTGCTTAAGGTATAGGTTCCGCCCTTAACGTACTCACGATACTCCGATGCGTAATACTGAAGCGCCAAAAGCTTGGAATCTCTCACAAGCCCCTTGCTCTCAAAGAGCTTACCCAGCTCAAGAGCGTTGAAATCCAAAGGTATTGTTACTTCAACGTCTTTTCCCACACTGGCAGCCATAGGCTTTTCGGTATAAATCCTGTAACCGTAATCGTACGCAGTCTTGGCCCCCTTTGATATGACGAGGACTATCGCCACGATAAGAAGAATCTGCAGTACAGTATCAAATACGTTTCCTGCTACGCCGGCAACTCTGCCGATCATTTCATTGTTAGAACTGTTTTTTTTCATAATCTGATCCTCGGAAAAAGTCTTTCTTTTCCCATTATTCAAAATCTACCGATTCAACGATAGAAAAATTGATGTTCTGCATCATCCTGCAGAAATCGAGCTCTGCTGCAAGAAAGCTGTCCACAAGCGGATTTTCGCGCAGCGTTTTAAACTCCTCCTGAAACGCAGAGAGCTTGGCAAAATCAAGATCCTCGCTCATCTGCATCTCGTGATTTCTCTTTCTGAAATCATCAACCTGCCTTTTCAGCTCAGGTTCCTGTCTTAAGAGGTCAAGCTGTTTATGGTACTCCTTGAAAACCTCATCAGACTTTATTGTGTTTATAAGATTGTCTACAGCGTCTTTAACTTCTTTATTCATCATTAATGACACCTCTAAGTTTAAACCTCCTGGATCACAGGAAGTATCATGGGACGGCGCTTAGTCTTTTTCCATACAAACTCGCTGAGCGCGTCCTTTGTTCCGGACTTGATCTTGCCCCAGTCGGTAATATGTCTTGCTATATATCCCTCAACGGTTTCCTGAACAAGGAGCCTTGCCTCCTCAATAAGATCTTCGGATTCCTTCATATAAACGAAACCTCTTGATACTATATCAGGGCCCGCTACAAGCTCACCGGAAATCTCATCAAGGCACATAACAACAATCATTATTCCGTCCTCGGCCAGGTGCTGCCTGTCTCTTAAGACGACATTACCAACATCTCCGACTCCCAGTCCGTCTACAAGAATATCACCCGTGGGAACCTTTCCGGTAACTACGGCATAATCCTCACCAAACTCAAGGACATCTCCGGAGGAAAGGATCTTTATGTGGTCCTTATCCATTCCGAGCTCTTCGGCAATCTTCGCCTGTGCCTTAAGATGCTTAAACTCTCCGTGGGCGGGTATTGCAAACTTGGGCTGTACAAGTGTATAGATAAGCTTTATCTCTTCCTGGCAAGCATGTCCTGATACGTGTACGTCCTGGAATATTACATCGGCTCCCTTTGCAAGAAGCTCGTTGATGATCTTTGTAACGGACTTTTCATTACCCGGTATGGGGTGGGATGAAAAGATTACCGTATCACCGGCACCGATAGTCAGCTTTCTGTGGGTTCCGTTTGCCATACGGCTGAGAGCCGCCATACTCTCTCCCTGGCTTCCGGTTGTGATTATAACCTGCTTTTCGGGAGGATAGTTCTTGATAAGGTCAAGGTCAACCAGCGTATCTTCAGGGATGCTGATGCATTCAAGCTTTTGAGCAGTCTCGATGATACTTACCATGCTCCTGCCCTCGACACTTACCTTTCGGCCGAATTTATGAGCGGAGTTGATGATCTGCTGAACCCTGTCAACATTTGAAGCAAAGGTCGCAACAAATATCCTGGTGTTTTTATGTTCCTCAAAAAGGTTATCAAACATCCTTCCAAGAGTTTTTTCGGAAGGTGTATATCCCGGTCTCTCGGCATTGGTGGAGTCGCACATCATAGCGAGGACTCCCTTTCTTCCGAGATCGGCAAATCTCTGCAGATCGATGGCATCTCCGTACACAGGCGTATAGTCAACTTTAAAATCACCTGTGTGAACAATTATTCCCGCAGGGGAATATATAGCCAGTGCCGCAGCATCAACTATACTGTGATTTGTCTTGATAAACTCTACCCTGAACTTGCCGAGGGTTATAAACTGACCGAATTTAACGACTTTTCTGCGGGTCACATCCATAAGCTCATGTTCTGTCAGCTTATTCTCAATAATTCCCATAGTAAGACGCGTTGCATATACAGGAACATTTATATCCTTAAGCACATACGGCAGCGCCCCGATATGGTCCTCATGGCCGTGGGTTATAACAAACCCTTTTACTTTATCGATATTATCCTTTAAATACGTAACATCGGGGATTACAAGGTCTACGCCCAGCATATCATCCGCCGGGAAAGAAAGGCCGCAATCCACTACAATAATACTGTCTTCGTACTCGAAGGCAGTTATATTCATTCCGATCTGTTCAAGGCCTCCCAAAGGAATGATCTTAAGGCCCGTCAGAGCGGGTTTATCTTTATTTTTCTTCTTACTCAAATTTCCTCCTTATAGCTTAGGACGGATCAGACTTCTCCTTCGTCTCCGGAAATCAGATCCACATCCTCAAGCATATCTTCAAACACCGAAGCAACGGCCTCCAGTTCCGCATCATCCGACACGATGATGTATCTGCTCTCTTTATCGCCGTCCTCGGAAAGATCCTTGAGAATAAGAGCCTCTCCGTCTCCCTCTTCGAAATCGGTTACAAGGATGTAATTGTACCCGCCGATCCTTGTCTGCTCCAATACGAAGAATTCTACCGGATCTTCCCCTTCGGGATTGAATATTACTTTTTCAAGTTTATTTTCACTCATAGTTTACCTGTTATTTCTCCCTGCAAGGGATTAAATCAATTATTTATCGGAAGTATTGTCAAGATAATCCTGCAAAATGATCTGCGCAGCTATCATATCAACATACTCCTTGCGGTTTTCTCTGCGGACTCCGACTTCCTTCATGATCTCGTCCGCTTCAACCGTTGTCAGCCTCTCATCATACATGATCACGGGTAGTCCCGTTCTTCTCTCAAGGCTTTCCTTGAATTCCATAGAAAGCTGCGCTCTTACTCCCTCGTCTCCGTTCATATGTAACGGCAGCCCCAAAACGATCTTGCTCACCTCAAACTCTACGCAGAGCTGCTCTATACGGGAGAGTGTCTGACGAAGTTTGTTTTCTCTTTCCCGCCTGATTATTTCATGCGCCTGGGCGGTGATAAGAAGCGGGTCGCTGATGGCAACACCTACTGTTTTTGAGCCAAAGTCAAGCCCCATGATCCTCATGTATTACTGCTCCCAACCGCGATTTCTGATATAACTGTTAAGCAGCTCCTCAACAAGCTCGTCTCTCTCAACCTTCATAATAAGGCTGCGGGCATTGTTGTAACTGGTAACGTATGTGGGATCGCCGCTCATAATATATCCGACAATCTGATTGACAGGATTGTATCCCTTTTCCTGTAACGCCTCATATACAAGTGCGAGTACTTCCTTCACCCCTGTAGGAGGCTCTGTCTGAACTTCAAAGTACTGTGTGTTCCCCAAATCAGCCATGTTGATACCTCTTTCCGTTTATATTAGTTGCGGCACCTTCCGCAAATACCATATTAGCCTATTAAGATATTTTACTATATATTTGACGCAGGCGCAAATTCTTATTTACTTACGCAAAACATGTGCGATAATATCGGCAGATTCGAAACAAGAATCTTTTCATATAAAATGATGATTATTACAACCGCACATATCCCTGCCGCTATAAGTAAGAGTCTATCCGATAAAATCACGTTCGTGGGGTCGCCCTCAGACTTTCCCCTAAATACAAGCATCAAATACCTGATTACAATAAACAAAACTATAGGAACAGTATAAACAAGTTTTGTTTCATGCGATATTGTCCATAACGAATAAAAAACCATCGTTAATCCGGCGCACATAAATACTATTCCATTTAAGAATGTTTTGTCATAGTGCTTCAGCACATTCCTGGTTTCATTTCCGTGCCGACTTTCTATCTCACCTTTTCTCTTTCCGAATGCCATAAACAAAGACATCGATACTACCGTAAGAAAGAGCCAATTTGATACTCCTTCGCTAACAATTGTTCCTCCGGCCATTACTCTAAGTACAAAGCCCGAAGCTATGCAGAAACAGTCAACAAGTTCGGTATGCTTGAGCCATTTAGAATATAGTATGTTGATAACAATATAGGCTAAAACTATCAGCATGGCCTTAAAGTTTACCGACAAGGAAAGTGCCACTCCGACAATAATAAAACACACCATCATTATTACCGCTACAGGTATGATTATTCTTCCCGACGCTATCGGTCTGTACTTCTTTGTCTCATGCTTTCTGTCAGCTTCTATATCATTTAAATCGTTAAAAATATATACCGCTGACGATACCAAACAAAATGCAGCCACCAAAACAATCGTACTTAATACTTTTTTCAGATTGACAAGTTCAAGCGAAAAAACTATCGGGAAGCATACCAAAACGTTCTTCAGCCAGCTTTTTACTCTTACCTCTGTTATGATATCTCTAAATGAAACCTTTTTATCCATCGTATTCACCGTTGCAATAGATTAATATGTCTGATAAACCCTGATTTCAAAGCCATTGGCCGCTCCGCGAGCATATCTGATCACATTTTTGGTTGCGTATCCAATATTATAAATCTCAATAAAGCAGGGCTTCGGGTTCTCCGGAGTATAAATATAGATCAACCGGTATATATCATCGACCTGGCGATAAAAGTTGGCAACACCACCATAGTATTCCTGATCCGATATTAAATATAAATCACGCTGTGAAGATGATGTAACTATAAATTGAGGCAGCGGACCATACTTATATTCTTCCGCGTTCCCGTCAACAAAATTAGCAAATGCCCCGTAATATCCACCGTAGTCTAAAGGTGTGGAACAGTCATATACCGAGTTGCCGCGTCCGACTCCAAGTTCGGCAAGCTTGTCAACCGTATAGACTCTGCTGTCAGGCGATAAAAATCTGGCGTCCATCGCAACCGATCCCATAAACAGACTTATTACAGAAAGAGCAACCAATCCATTCTTGATCGTCAGGAACATCTTTTTCTTTTCAAGCTTTTCTACAAATCCCTCGCTAAAATAACATATTCCCATAGATGCCATAATCAGGCCAAACGCATAGAGGGGGAGCGTATATCTTTCCCAATGTACCTTCAAAGCAGATATCGGAATCCAATACATAAAGAAACTCAAAAGGATCAGTGTCCTTTTCGCATCTTTTTTTATAGACTTAACCACCCCATAAATGCTAAACAATGATAGCAGCAAACCTATATGCACTCCCGTAGTCTTTAGGTAGTACCAGAGCGTTTGCGGAAAGTTTAACCCATCGGCCCCCAGATGATGACTGGCATTTTGACCTTTTAATACTTCCCATACAGTCTCGTGGTCAATGATTAAAACGGGTGAAATTGCCATGACGCCAATTACAAGAAACAACACAGCGAGCGCTCCGTCTCTAAGAATATAGATTGGTTTTTTGTACCGGGAAATAATAATTGCTGCAGCTATGATAATGCTTCCGTATATTCCCGGATACTTCTCGCAAGTCGCCAGAGCTGTAAAAAAAGACATCCAAAATATCCACGTGATACTTTGCTTTTTATGGTATTTTAATCCTGCCCAAAGTACACCCATTAAGAAAAACAGAAGAGGTATGTCCGGCGTAATATAATGAGAATGTTCTATAAAAGCAGGAAATATCGCAAATAGAAGCGCAGCCATCAATCCCTGTTTCTTGCCGAAGATACGTCCTATTAAGTACGCAAAAAATACAACTCCGATACCAAATAATGCGATCAGTAATCTGGAGGCCGTCAAGAAGGCTGTTGTGTGAAATGCAAAATTAGTTGCAAAATCGTCTAGTCCCCTGCTTGAAAAAAATACGTCTTGTAAAGCTGTATACAGCAGGGTTACCAACTTAATTGTTACGTGATTTGGCCTATAGTATTCCCTTACTTCAAAACTCCTATCAAGCGCGCACTGATATGCCTGCCCAAAAATAATCCCCTCATCGGGATGAAGATTGCTGTCAGGCAGTCCCCAATCTATCCCAATAACCCGCACTGCACAGGCAAGCGCAAATATAAGCCCAACAATTAAATAATGATACTTCTCTATTTTTTCATCCGAAAACAGTTTTTTCATCTTTGCTCCTTCTTAACCATAGCTACAAATATAAGCGGCATCATCAAATATAGAGGCCAAGCGTATCTAAATGATGACATAGGCGATAAAAACATTATTCCCAGCTGGGCAACCATAGGAAGCATTATCGGATAATCATCCTCAAATGACTTTTTACCCTTATATGCCATTACAAACGCACAGAGAACAATCCACAAAGAGTACCCCTGTGTAAAAATAAGTCTTAGAAGCGGTGTTTTTCTCCAGAATTCATTCGAACATAAATCCCTATAACTATTGTCCAAAAAACTCGATTTTAATAACCCTATTCTTTTAAACGGATACTCGAAAGCATCCGACTCGTAATCATCATACATCACGTATGAAAAACCGTAGTATCCCGGATACCAATATCCAAGTGTATTGGATAAAAAAGCATGAACATATTCTTTGCTGAACTGTTTACCGCATTTTAAATAGAACTTCCAAAATGCAATCTTATCAGCATTGTAATGGTCCGAATAAAAGCAGCTTTTAGCCGGGTCTGCTATAAACGGTGAATACTCTCTTCCCGGTTTGTAACTTCTCCATTCAAGATTATCTATATAGTAATTCATCAAATTCTTCTGAGACTCATCCAGTTCATCCCAATGTCCGACCGCCACTCTCTGAAGTTGCTGAATAGGAATGCTCAGCGCTTCCCTTACTTGCCCCTGCTCGATACCTATTGCTTCAAATATCGGCCCCGAATACACTTTAAACGAGACAACAGGTATAAAAATTGCAAACATCAGACCAATATATGATTTAATCTTCTTAATATGTTTTGCCTTTACAATAGCGAAGATCAAAAAGGAAAAAACGTAAATATGTAACCCATTGTTCCTTGTTGCAAACATAAAAAATGAGATTACCGGCAGAAGTATGTAATTACTCTTTTTTTTAACGTACTCTTTAACATCACATACTATTTCTGTAAAGTGGCAACAAAACAAAATCAAGAATGCCGCATGCAACACGTCCTTGATCATCGTAGATGCCAAAACAGCATTCATAAACCATAATGCCGCGCAAACTAGTGACGCTATACAAAAAACACCCGGCACGTGTTTCTTTATCATCAAAAAAATGAGCCTTGTCAAAGCATAGCTAAGTAACACCATCTGAAGAAGTGATAAAAACCCAAGACCCACCTCATAACTTGAAAATACCTTGTCTCCAAATATCATAAATACCCGGATAAGCCAGGTATGGAGGACAGGGTGGTGATTATTATTTATCACCGTTAGCGCGGATGAACTCTGTGAAATAAAATCATAAGATAAAACTCCGGGAAACGTTATCAAATATGCAGGAATCCACGCAATAAGTATTATAGCCCAAACAATGAAAAAAGATTTGACTTGTCCTATCCGATTGATTATTTTGTTTACCGGCGCATCAATAACCCTATAGTTTAACTTTGGGGCAAAAACAAACAGCGCAAGAAGAACTGCCGCACTAACCGCAAAACAAATAAACACCGGCAGCAACATCCCTTTATCTAAAACGAAATCCTGCTCTTTTGCCATAGGACCTAGGATTTCGTAGCAAATGCTGAAAACTGCAGCTATTAGTATAGCCGGTATGATTTTCTTATTCCATTTGGTTTTCATAATCTCTCCTAAAATCATTCATCCTTGTCTTCTGTCTCCCCACTAAGGTCACCCGATTCGGTTAGTCCGCTGACAATCACCGTAACGTTGCTTCCTTCGGGGACGTTTCCTTTAGTATATACCTTCACATAATCGGCGGTATGTCCTATTGTAAATCCGTTCTTATACTCCTCGGCAAGCACCTCTATATGCTTTCCGATGTACTGCGATCTGTACTGCGCGGAATGCCTTGCGGTCATTTCGAGAAGCACATCGCTCCTTTTGCTTTTTACCGCATCCGTAAGTTGACCGGGTAGCCTGTCCGCAACGGTACCCTTTCGTCTTGAGTATTTGAAGATATGCATTTCATAAAGCTTTATATCTTCAAGGAATTTGCGGGTAATCTCGAACTCTTCTTCAGTCTCTCCCGGAAATCCGACTATGACATCGGTTGTTACAGCTACGCTTTTTCCGGCCTTGCCATACGCCTTTCTAAGGAGCTCAACGCCGTCCTTAAACTCCGATGTCGTATAGTGACGGTTCATCCTTTTAAGAGTCTCGTCGCATCCGCTCTGAAGAGATAAATGGAAATGCGCACATACCCTTTGGATACTTACAAGCCTCTTTACGTTTTCGGGAGTAATAACCCTTGGTTCGAGGGATCCGAGTCTGATCCTTGAAATCTTATCCTCCGGGACAGCTTTATCTATCATCTCGATAAGATCAAACAGCTTTGTTTCTCCTCTGTAATCTTTAACAGCTCCGTTTTCACCTTCTCGCGTTTTTGGTTTTATCTCCCCTTTAGCCCAGGCTTCATCATCAAAATCTATCCCGTAAGAGCAAATATGAATACCTGTCAACACGATTTCTTTGTGTCCATTTTCCGCAAGAGTAAGTATTTCCTTTATCACATCTTCAGGTCTGCGGCTTCTGACTCTTCCTCTGGCAAGAGGTATGGCACAATAACTGCAAAACTGGTTACAGCCGTCCTGGATCTTTACATCTGCTCTTGTTCTGCTCTCTCCCTCACCTATAGTAGCATTCTCGTATTCGGAAGGTCCGGTTAAATCCGAAAGTACTTCAACCTTCTCACCGTCGGTTATGGAATTATGTGTCTTAAAATACTCATCTAGTATGGCCGCTATCTCGGTTTTATGATTGTTTCCTACGATTATATCAACAGACGCATCCTTTTCAAGATCCGCTGCTCCGGTCTGTGCGTAACAACCAACGGCTACTACTACCGCATCCGGGTTAAGCTGTTTTGCCCTGTGAAGCATCTGTCTGCTTTTTCTGTCTGCAATATTAGTTACGGTACATGTATTGACAATATACACGTCAGCTTTTTGTGTAAATTGCACAATTTCATACCCGTTATTTTGTATAATCTGCTGCATTACTTCCATTTCGTATGAGTTTACCTTGCAGCCCAGATTGTGAAATGCAACTTTTTTCATTGTTTTTCCCAAAAAGTTTGTCCCTTTTTCTGTATCTTTTTTCCTTGACATAAAACGGTTTCTAAATTAAGATGAACTCGTAGCAAAAAAAAGGTTTTTATGGAGGTAAAAATAGTTATGAAGACTATTAAGATTTCACTTAATTCAATCGACAAGGTTAAGAGTTTTGTAAACGACATCACCAAGTTCGACTATGATTTCGATCTTGTATCCGGAAGATACGTAATCGATGCAAAGTCAATCATGGGAATCTTTTCACTTGATCTTTCAAAGCCCATCGACCTTAACATCCACACCGAAGACGGTGCTGAAGAAGTACTTGCTGTACTTGCGAAGTATGAGGCTTAAGCCCTTACTTCTTCTTAAAAGATTATTCAGAGCATCTCAAACGAGATGCTCTTTTTTTGTGAAATCCCCCACGTGAGATTCCTCAGATAAACTTCCTCAGCAGGGGCGCTTCTTTTTCTGCTTTCCAAACTATCTGATCTCAATTACCCTGTCTGTCTCGTATGCCTTTTCAAGGAGACCCTCTATTACCTCGTCAAGGTTATGCTCATGCTTTTCAATTACGTGGCGAAGAGGTTTTGTTACCGGGTGCTTCGCAACAAATATGGTACAGCAATCCTCAAAAGGAAGAATTGAAGTTTCGTATGTTCCAATCTTCTCTGAAATCTCTACGATATCCTGTTTATCAAAGCAGATAAGAGGTCTTATCACAGGAAGATTGCAGACTTCATTTGTGCATACCAAAGAAGCAAGGGTCTGTGATGCCACCTGCCCTACGCTTTCTCCGGTTACAAGGGCAAGAGCTCCTGCTTTTTTCGCCAGATGCTCAGCGATCCTCATCATATATCTTCTCATAATGATGGTAAGCTCGTCATGAGGGCATTTTTCATAGATAGCCAGCTGGATATCTGTGAAATTTATCACATGCATATTAATGGGCCCCGTATATTTTGAGATGATCTTTGCAAGATCGACAACCTTTTGAAGTGCTCTTTCGGACGTATAGGGCGGAGCATGGAAATATACGGCATCGATCGTAACGCCTCTTTTTGCCATCATATATCCGGCTACGGGAGAATCGATTCCTCCCGAAAGAAGGAGCATTGCGTGTCCGCCGGTTCCCACAGGCATTCCCCCGGGGCCGGGCAGGATTTCCGAATAGAGATAAATCTTATCTCTTATCTCGACATATATGATCATCTCGGGGTGATGCACATCTACTTTAAGTCCGGTAAATGCATTAAGAACCGCCTCTCCAACTTCAATGTTAAGCTCCATTGAGTCAAGCGGGAAGTTTCTGCTCTCACGTCTTGCAAAGATCTTGAAGGAGGTGGTATCCTCCTTCTTTCTGTCTATTGAGGGGAGCACTTCCTGCCATTTTACTTTTCCAAAATTGGCATCCGCTAAAATATCTTCGCTTGCTGATGCTGTAAACCCTTTTTCCTGCAGGATCCTTACAGATTTCTCACCTGTTTCGCCCTTAGCGCAAAGCTTCTCTCCATACATTTCTTTCATATAAGAGGCCACTGCAGCATATAGGCTCTCAGGTGTATCCTTTTCAATCTTTACAACAGGGCAGATCCCCACGATTCCGAATACATGGGAAAGGGCGTCTACAACCTCATCAAATTCAAATTCAGACTCGGCAGACACAAATATTCTTCCCGGAGTCTTGTATACTCTAAAGGTACCGTCAACATTCTCCAGGGCGGATCTTATCCTTCCGACAAGGGCATCCTCAAACATAAATCTGTTTCTTCCCTTGATACCGATTTCCGCATATTTAATTAAAAAATCTGTAAATAATTCTTTTTTCACTATATTTCTCACATTCCTACGGCTCTGCCTAACTCAGGCTTGCACCTTTACCGCATTTTTGCATTTTTATATACTATTACTTTCTCACAAACCTTCTAAGAAATGGCAATATCTCTTCAAGTGCCTTAAGGGTTTGTTTTATTTCATCTTCGTCTGTAAGCTCGGACATAGAAAACCTAAGCGTACAGTCCAAAAGCTCCTTTTCAAGTCCGATCGCTTTAAGCGTTGCGGAGGGTTCTGGCTTATGGGTTGAGCAGGCGCTTCCCGCAGAAACATATATGCCCTTATCCTCTAAAGCATGGAGCAGGACCTCTGCCCTGATTCCCTCGAAGGATAGGCTTACTATATGGGGAGCCGTCTGTCTTAGATCGGATAAATCTCCGCTCACTCCGTTTGCTTTTACATTTCCAAACTCCAAAGCTCCCTTTATAAGCTTCTCTTTAAGAGCATACATCCGGTCTGTATCGGCAGCAAGATTCTCGTAAATCTTTTTGGCAGCAAGACCCATACCGGCAATTCCCGGTACGTTCTCGGTACCGCTTCTTAGTCCTCCCTGCTGCCCTCCACCGTAAGATATGGGTAAAAGCCTGACCTTATCGCCTACATACAAAACGCCCATTCCTTTAGGACCGTGAATTTTATGGCTGCTGACGGATAAAAGATCGATGCCCATCTTCTTAGGCACAATCTGAGCTTTTCCAAATCCCTGCACGGCATCAACATGGAAGATTATCTCGGGATTCTTTTCCTTGATGATCTTCCCTATCTCCTCAATCGGCATAAGGCTTCCTATCTCGTTATTGGTATGCATTACGGAAACAAGGATAGTATCGTCACGAAGGGCAGCCTTAAGGTCCTCCGGGCTTACAACTCCAAGCTCATTTACCGGAAGATAAGTCACTTCAAAGCCTTCTCCTTCAAGGTACTTAAAGGAGTTTAAAACGGCCGGGTGCTCTATCTTTGTTGTGATCAGATGCTTTCCGCGCCTTTTATATGCCTGCGCACTTCCGATGATAGCCAGGTTGTCGGATTCGGTTCCTCCGGAAGTAAAGTAAATGTTTTTGGGCTCGCACTTAAGGATCCTTGAAAAAATATCCTTCGAATCCTTAATATATTTTTCCGCCTCTAAACCTTTTGTATGCATACTCGAGGGATTACCGTAATCCTCGCACATTACCTTTGTCATAAATTGCGCGACCTCAGGGTAAACCTTTGTGGTCGCGGAATTGTCTAAATATATTTCCATTTTCTGTCCTTGCAATCTATCTTTGGTTCTTTACTATTTTTTCTTTACCGAGTAGCCGAATTTTCCAAGATACTTTCCGAGGGAATAATACTCTCCGTGGGAATAAGCCACAAGGTTCGTCTTTTCCAGGGCAAACCGTCCATTTTCGTCCATATAAGCCTCATCTACAGTAACGCCGAGGACCTTACCTATAAACATATCATGTGAGCCGAGGCTTAAAACATTCTCCACCTTGCAGTAAATGTTAACCGGGCTTTCGGAAATAGCCGGGGTTTTCATATATTCGGATACATACTCCGTAAGTCTCATCTCTTTAAACTTGTCAAAATCTTTTCCTGATCTGACGCCGCACCAGTCACAGGCCTTGACCAGATCCTCGGTCACAAGATTCAGTACAAACTCTCCGCTTTCGGATATCAAGTGATGGGAGTATCTTGATGGCCTTACCGATATGGATACCATCGGAGGCTCGGAACAAATGGTCCCTGCCCATGCCACCGTTACAATATTTGCTTTTTCTTCTCCGGACTTACAGCTGACCATTACCGGAGGTACCGGATAAAGCATATTTCCTGGTTTCCAACTTTGTTTAGACATATTAAACCTTTATCACCTTCAGGCGTTCTTGCCTTCGGACGCAAACACAATAAAGCTCATTACCATCATTCCGGCCGTCTCGGTCCGAAGGATTCTCTTTCCGAGAGTAATGATCTCCATTCCGGCCTTTTTTGCCATTTCAATCTCGCCCTCGTCAAATCCGCCCTCGGGACCTATAAATACCGAAACCTTTTGGCCGGCCTTAAGTCCGTTAAAGACCGCTCTTGTTTTGTCCATAGCATCAGCGTCTGCCATCTCATACGGCAGTAGCATTATATCGCTTTTTGAAGCGTCAGACACTGCCTCAGAAAAGGAAACAACCTGTCCTATTTCAGGTATTATTCCTCTCTTGCTCTGCTTTGCGGCAGCCTCGGCGATGGATTGCCATCTTGAAACCTTTGAGGAAGCTTTTTTCTCCTCAAGCTTAACCACACAGCGTTTCATAGAAACAGGAACGATCCTCTTTACGCCCAGTTCAACGCATTTCTGGATTATCAATTCCATTTTATCAGCCTTAGGAAGTCCCTGATAAAGCGTAACATCCACGGGAAGCTCGTTCCCGTCCTCCTTGATAAAGCGAAGCTCAAGGTTTACTACCGCCTCGTTCATATCAAGTATCGCGCATCTGTACTCCTTGCCGTCTACTCCGTTTGAAACATTAACTTCCTCACCGGGCTTCATCCGAAGGACATTTTTTATATGATTTACATCCGGTCCTTCTATAAAAACACGCTTTGAGTCAATATTTATTTGGGATTCATCCACAAAAAACTGATACATATTAATCTATTTACCGCCGCGGCAGGTTATTATCCATGGCGCGGGCTGATTCTCAAAACTATTCTTTCTTCCAAGCTTGGAGACTGAGATCTGGATGATCTCGGGATCTGCCATTTTAAATCTTTCACAAAGAGCAGGCATTGAAGCGGCAGTCACAAAATCAAGAGTGTAAATAACAAATTCCATCTCCGGATTTAAAGAAAGTAAGTATTCCATCTCCTGCTCCATGCTGGCACTAGCCACAAGCATTGTTACATCGGGGACAGGCAGATTCTTAAAGTTTTCTTCATCCACGTGATCAACGATCTTTACGTTATGGAGTCCAAATCTGTCCACATTATCTTCGAGAGCGCTTCTGTCGTTTGAATTATACTCAACAGCAACAATCGTACCGTCCCCGTTGAGGATTCCGGCTTCAACAACAATTGACTCGCCGGAGATAACACAGATATTCTTTCCTTCTTCTATCTGCATCTTCGAAAGGATTATGGCTCTGATCTCAGAGCCTACGTATTTAACAGATCCGGGGGTAAACACGGAATTGTCCATACCAAATTTGTATGTACTTCTAGCATTGGGGTTTAATATAAGCATCCCTGCAGAAGCATTTATCCCGCGGTCTATCATCTCGGAAAGCTTGCTCTTTTTGATCTCTCCCGCAGGCTCGCTTCCCTCGTTGTAGATCACCGTGCAGTCACCGAGTCCGGCATTGTACATACGATAGAAGATATCTTTATGACCGGCTTCCGTAAAAACAAGACAGCATCTGTGTGCCTCGACCGTAGGAATAATGTTTTTATTCTTCTTGGTAATATCAAGAAGCTTAACATGCTCTAAATCAAGGTCTGTGTTCTCCGAAAAATACTGAAGCCAAGAAATTATATGCGTATTTGTAAAAAGCTGATCTCCCATAGTTACCTCCCAATATACATTTGTTTTCCCAATACCCTTTAAACCAAAAGATCTTAACTTACCGGCTTTTTAGCTGTTACCGAGCACCATTCACCCTGGTAAGTAGTCTCTACGACCTCAAGTCCTGCTTCGGTGCAGGCTTTCTTTACCCTAAACTCTTTATCATTGTCATTAAGAATTCCGGATGTAATATATACGGCACCCTTTTTCATCTGACTTACTATAACAGGAGTCAAAGGGACAAGTACATCGGCTAAAATATTAGCCACTACGATATCATACTTTTCATATCCTGCCTTATCCTGAATCTCTTTTTCGGTAATAATATTTCCGATTATCAGATCGAAGCCTTCCTCGCTGACGCCGTTATTCTTTAAGTTGTCCGCAACCGCAGGTACGGCGCAAGGGTCAAGGTCCGTTCCGACTACGTGTTTCGCTCCCATCATTAAAGACAGGATTCCGAGAATTCCGCTTCCGGTACCCACATCGAGAAGTTCCGTGTCTGAAGTAACGTATTTCCTTATCTGACGGATACAAAGCTGAGTCGTCTCATGCATCCCCGTTCCGAATGCTGTTCCCGGGTCGATGTGAAGGACCATCTTCGCCTTGTCTTCCTTCGGAATCTCTTCCCAGGAGGGAATAACTAAAATATCATCAATGTAAAAGTGATGGAAATACTGCTTCCAGTTGTTGATCCAGTCAATATCCTCGGTACTCTCAAGTTCTATAGAGCCTTCCCCTATATCAAGATTGAACTCTTTAAGTTCATCAAGCTCTGCCTGAATCCTGTCCTTTAGCTCTTCAGGAGCGGTTTCCTCACCCTCTACCAATACTTTTCCGTTTTCTTCAAGCTCAACGAAAAAGTTAAGGTACGCTACTCCGTCGTCATCCTGGGCATCAGGCAAAATATCGACAAACATCTGCTCTTTTTCAAGAGGTGTGAGAGGTACCTTATCTTCTATCTGTGCCCCTTCAAGCCCTATATCGTAAAGAGTGGAGATAATAATATCCTCAGCCTCTGTTTTTGTTTTAATCCTATATCTCATCCAACGCATAAATAGTCTCCAAAAATCGCCTGTTTGCGATAAAAAATCTCCTTTAAGAATAACACAAAAACGGCAACCCTACAAGTTGCCGCTGTTTTGATTCATATAAAGTCTTAAGTTTTTACTCGAAATAAATATCATCCGGTACAGGCCACAATCTGTATACGGGGAATCCGCCGTAAGGGTTTGCCTGAGCTGCCCAGATTTCCATCTGGCCGTTGTCGACTCTCTTTACTATCCTGTATCTGTCAAGCACTCCCGGCGCTCTTCCTCCGATAGAAGTAGCTCCCTCTTTTTTCTTTGAATACTTGGGAGTAATGGCGCTGTTCATCTTCTTTGTATCAAGACCAAGCTGTTCATTTATACACCCATAGAAGCCATCGCTTCCGTCAGTCTTGCTTACATAAAAAGGTTTCGATCCTCCGTTAAAGCAGTTTGAAACCTTATTGGTATTCTGGGTACCGCTTGAAGCGACAAGACAAACTTTATAAGAACTTGTTACCCCGTTTACGGTAGCGCTAACAGTATACTGAGATCCGGTCCAGCTTTCAAAAGCCTCTTCAGCCTCTGGATTTTCGATGAAAGCAACCTGAACCGCTTTTGCGATCTGATCTGCTGTCCAAACATCCTTTGCCTTCTTTGACTTCTCTATATGTTTTACAAACATGGGAGTAATGATTCCCACCAAAACCGCCATAATGGCAATAACGATTATTAGTTCAATAAGGGATAATCCTTTATTGTTTTTGAAACTTCTTCCCATGTTTACACCTCCATGTTAAACAAAAGCACATCCTTGCACTTACTATTCATCTGTTGCTTAAGATATCGGTGTAATCGGATAAATATTTAGTTTTTAAAAGGCCTGCAAATTATTAAAACTTTCTAAACCGGGCGTATCTTTCCTCGGCAAGCTGCTCGCCGCTCTTTCCTTCTACCTTTGTAAGGAATACTCTGATTCTGCCCTTCATATCGCTGGCAATAGAGGATAAAGCCGCCTCATCAGCTCCGCCGTATTCGGGAATGATTTCCTCAATAACTCCGAGCTTTTTGAGATCCTGCGCGGTAATCTTCATAACCTCAGAAGCTTCTTCCTTACGGCTTCCGTCCTTCCAAAGGATAGAAGAGAATCCCTCGGGTGAGAGGATCGAATAGATTGCATTCTCCGTCATCCATACTTCATTTCCGACAGCAAGGGCAATAGCTCCGCCGCTTCCGCCTTCTCCGATCATTATGGCAAGGACGGGAGTCTTAAGAGATGACATCTCAAAGAGATTTCTTGCGATTGCTTCACCCTGGCCGTTTTCTTCGGCTTCCTTACCGGGATATGCTCCGGAAGTATTAACAAATGTAATAATAGGGCGTCCGAACTTTTCCGCCTGTTTCATAAGTCTTAAGGCTTTTCTGTATCCTTCCGGTGAAGGCATACCGAAATTGTGTGCCCGGCACTCGTCAAAGCTTCGTCCTCTGTTTACGCCGATCACGGTAACCGGCTGACCGTCAAGATAAGCGATACCGCCCATAATAGCCGGATCATCTCTGAAATATCTGTCTCCGTGGAGCTCTATAAAGTCGTCAAAGATCGCTCCTATATACTCGGCAGCACCGAGTCTTGATACCTTTCTGGCTTCCTGAACCTTCTGCCAGGCTGAAAGAGTCTCCGCCTTTGCGGCACGCTCCTTCATGATCTCGGTAGGTCCGTAGTACACCTTTTCATCTGATTCTTTGAAATCAGCGTACTTGCCCTTCTTTGAATGGATTTCAAGGATTTTAACCAAAGTGGGTTTTAAATCTTTTCTCTCCACAACCCTGTCAACAAAACCATGCTCGAGCTGGAACTCCGCTCTCTGGAAGCCTTCGGGGAGCTTTTCGCCGATAGTCTGTTCAATAACTCTGGGTCCGGCGAATCCGATCATAGCGCCGGGCTCCGCGAGGATAATATCTCCAAGCATCGCAAAGCTTGCGGTAACTCCGCCGGTTGTCGGGTCTGTCAAAACTGAAATATATAAAAGTCCGGCTTCCGAATGTTTCTTCAAGGCAGCGGATGTTTTCTCCATCTGCATAAGAGAAACTATACCCTCCTGCATTCTTGCTCCGCCCGAACAGCAAAACAGTATAACAGGAAGTTTTTCGCTTGTAGCATACTCCACAATGCTTGTAATACGGTCGCCGACCGCGTGTCCCATACTTCCCATAAGGAATCTTGAATCTATAACTCCAAGGGCGGCTTCATGTCCTCCGATGAGGCACTTGCCAACGGTTACGCCTTCCGAAAGTCCTGTCTTTTCCTGAGCCTGTTTGAATTTTTCTTCATACTCGGGAGTTCCGAGTACATTTGTTGTTCCGATCTCACTAAACATTTCTTCAAATGTTCCCTGATCGGCTATCATTTTTATTCTATTGTCGGTCCATACCCTAAAAAGTCTTCCGCATTCAGGACAAACATAATTGTTCTCCTTTACTTTGGACCACTCAACCTCAGCTTTACAGCCGGGGCATGTTTCAACATTGTTTCCCATCTTAAACCTCTATGCCTCGAGATATGTCTTAAGGTCTTCTAACTTTTCAATATTCACTGTCTTAACATCTTTGTTAAGCTTCTTAACAAAACCTGTAAGTGTGCTTCCGGGTCCGATCTCCACAAACTCGTCTGCTCCGTCAGCAAGAAGTCTTTCGAGAGTCTGCTGCCACCTAACTGATGATGAAACCTGTGCTGTAAGTAGAGGCTTAACCTGCGTGCTGTCCGTTACATAATCTGCATTAACGTTTGCAAGATAAGGAACTTTAATGTCGTTTACGGTAACGGTTTCAAGCACTTCGCCGAGCTGCTTTCCTGCGCCCTCTAAGAGAGCTGAATGGAAAGGTCCGCTTACCTTAAGAGGAACCGCTCTTCTTGCGCCGCGCTCAACGCAAAGATCGGATGCCTTTTTAACCGCATCTTCTCTTCCTGTAATAACTATCTGTACAGGGCTGTTGTAGTTAGCTACGGATACAACGTAGGGAAGTGTGTAACTTACGGCGTCTGCCGCAGGGCCTGCTTCCTGTACTTCCTTGCATACATCAGCAACAACCGAAGGGTCAAGGTTAAGTATAGCAGCCATTGCTCCGCCTTCGGGAACAGCCGCCTGCATAAACATTCCGCGCTTTCTTACAACCTTGAATGCATCCTCCATGGTAAGTGCGCCGGATGCGATAAGTGCTCCGTACTCACCGAGGCTTAAACCTGCGGTTACATCGCATGTGATGCCTTCTTTTACAACTGCTGCGTAGATTGCCGCTTCAGCTGCGAGCATACAAATCTGGGTATACTCTGTAATGTTTAATTTTTCGTTTTCTTCAAAGCAAAGCTGCTCTACAGAGAATCCTGCGGCTGCGCTTGCCTTCTCAAAAACTTCCTTTGATTCGGGATAGGCGTCGTAAAAATCCTTCGCCATTCCGATGTACTGGCTTCCCTGGCCGGGAAACATAAAAACACGTTTTGACATGTCTCTTCCTTTCTCTGAAGCCACCTCATATGAATATGCACTTCTCAGAGTTCACTATCGTCGGTGTCCTCGTGTAGCGGTACTAAGCGCGAACTGCGTTCTTGCTAAGTGCCGACACTGCGGACGCTCTTCGAAGTGCATATTTATATTCGGTGGCTGTATTCAGCAGTTGGTCAAGCGTGTGTTCAATCCGGCAATGTGCCCGAGGCCGGATTGAATCACACTCGCGGGAGCCCACTTATAAATCTAAGTTCTCGCCTCTTATGGAATACTCGAGGGAGAGGGCGTACATGTTATTGAGTGCGCAATTTGGAAGATGCACTTAACGTAGGAGAAATCTGTCCCGAAGTTCTAAGCGAATGCGTTAAAATTGTCTCCCCTCCAGAGACAATTTAGCAGGAGCATAGAAATTCGAGGAACATTTCGACGGAGTGTTATCTTCGCGCAGGAAATAATATGTGCGGCCTAGGCCCGAGTTTATTGCATTAATTGTATACCGCTTCCTTGGGCATCGATGTGAAAGCGAGTTTGCCCTTGGCGCGGAGGGCGCCGTCGACGGAAATCTTCACGTCGAATTTTACGAGGCCTGCGCCGCCTGCAGTCTTGGTTACTTCGATCTCGCATACGTCACCGGGAATTACGGGCTTAACGAATTTAAACTCATCTACCTTAAGAAGAACGTAGATAAGGCTCTCGTCGGTCCCTTCGCTCTCTATGGTCACGGAGCAAAGCTGTGCAGCTGCTTCGATAAGGAGCACGCCGGGCATTATAGGGGTATCAGGGAAATGACCCATAAAATAGGGCTCATTGATGGATACGTTTTTAATTCCCTTTGCGTACTCTCCGTCTCTTATCTCGACGATCTTTTCGATCATCTGAAAAGGGGGACGCTGTTTAATCCTCTTTTGAACCTCGTTAATATTCATCATAAGCTGAGTCCTCCGTCAAGTACGAGAACCTGCCCGGTAACATATGAGCATGCATCGCTTGCAAGCATAACTACCGCATTTGCGACCTCATCCGCCGTTCCGAATCTTCCCAGGGGAATATCCTTAATGTACTGTTCTCTCTTTTCCTCAGGTATTGCCTCGATCATCTCTGTAGCGATAAATCCGGGAGCTACTGCGTTTACTCTGATTCCGTAGGGCGCAAGTTCCTTTGCCATAGTAGCTGTCATAGAGTTAACAGCTCCCTTGGTTGAGCTGTATACGGACTGTCCGGGAACAGCAAGTACAGAGCTTACGGATGAAACGTTAACGATGCATCCCTTCTTCTTGGAGAACATCTTAACAGCCGCCTGCTGTGAACAATAGAGATATCCCTTGATATTGAGATCAAGACACATATCTATAGTATCGGGATTCATCATCATAACGTATTCATCCTTAACGATACCTGCATTATTTACAAGAAGATCGATCTTTCCGAAGGTCTTAACGAAGGTACGCATCATATCCTGTACTTCCTTAAGATTTGAGGCATTGGCCTTGATAGCGATAGCTTCGCTTCCGGCCTCTTCGATTGCCTTAACAACTTCCTGTGCAGCGGCTTCGTTGGAGTTGTAGTTAACTCCTACCTTATATCCTGCCTTTCCGAGAGCGATGGCGCAGGCTCTGCCTATACCTCTTGACGCACCCGTTACAAGGGCAGTTTTTACTTCCTGTACATTTTCCATTTGATCTTCCCTTTCTGCCTATATTAAGCCTTCTTAAGTACAACAGCGCAGTAGGATCCGCCTTCGGAACCTGCTGTTGCAAGTACATACTTATAAGCTGAAGTATCAGCCTTTCCTTCAGTAACTGTATCTCCGAAGAAGAATGCTTTCTGCTCTGAACCAAGCTCACCGCTTAAAGTAAGGGCTGCAGTAGCGATTGAAAGAGCGCAGGCTGCGCTACGGCTTTCTCCGACATATGCTCTTACGTTGTGAACGGGGGTCTTTGCTCCGATAAGCTTTCCGTATACGTTCTTTTCGATATTATCAACTGCTTCTTCACCGTTTCCGAAGCCGTAAACTGCGTCGATATCGGAAACAGAAATTCCTGCATCCTTAAGTGCGATGGCGATGGCATCCTCAAGTCCCTTATCGGTTCCGGCTACCTTACCGTACTCGGTAACGGCGTGGGTCATACCGTATCCTACGACCTGTGCGTACTTCTTAGCACCTCTTGCGTTTGCGCTCTCTGCGCTTTCAAGTACAACAGTTGTACTTCCGTCGCTCATTGCCATACCTGTATTCTTGTAAAGCTCTGCCTTTCCTTTGGCAACGCTTCCGAGCTGGCGATAAAGCTTTTCCATAACATCGCTGTTCTCGTCGGTACCGGTGGCAAGCATAACCTTTGCATGGTTCTGGCGGATCTCATTGTAAGCGTAGCAAAGTGAGCTCATACCTGACTGAGCGCCGTTGGTTACGGTTACGTTTACGCCGCGCATATTTGTCTTGATTGAAAGATATCCGCCGGCTGCATTGTAAACTGTATTGGGGAAGTTGAATGCAGATCCGCTCTTTGTACCGTTTGTATTGATGTTCTCCTGGAACTTGTAAACTGTGGTAAGAGGTCCGTCATCGGTACCGATGATCATACCGTAATCCTCAGCCTTGTCGTCTGCGATCTCGATTCCTGCGCTCTCAAGGGCCTCAAGGCCGGAAACAACCTGCATAAGAGAAAGCTTATCAAGCTTACGGTAAAATGCCATCTTTACGTCATACTTATCATAATCTTCCTTGGTGGTCTCGGAGAAAACTGAATTACTGTCAATAGTCTCTCCTGCCTTAACCTTCTCGATATAGTTGGAAACACCGTTTCCGAGAGGGCTGACAATACCCATACCTGTAATATAGATGGGCTCGTCATTGCAAACCTCGGCTACGTTTCCTTCACCCTTTGAGAAGATGATACTTGCATTGCTTCCGCCGAATGCGAAAGAGTTGCTCATAACGTAATCAAGCTTCTTTTCTCTCTTTTTGTTAGGCATAAAGTCAATCTTTCCTGCCTTTTCCTTAAGAGCCTCAAGATCCTCCTCGGTATAACCGATGGTGGGAGGAATGATGTCTGTTGTAAGAGCCTTGATCGCATATACCGCTTCGATAGCTCCTGCTGCACCGAGGCAGTGTCCAACCATTGCCTTAGTGGAGCTTACAGAGAGATCGTCGTTTACATCATCGAAGATCGCGTGAAGTGAAAGGAACTCCGCCTCGTCGTTTTTAGCGGTTCCTGTTCCGTGAGCATTAACATATCCGATATCTTCAGGCTTAATGCCGGAATTAGCGATTGCGGTACGGATAGCATACATCTGTCCGATTCCGTCGGGTCTGGGCGCTGTAATGTGGTGTGCATCGCTGCTGACGCCTGCTGCAAGTACGTCACAGTAAATCTTAGCATTTCTCTTTTTAGCGTGCTCATATGACTCAACAACGATTGCTCCGGCACCTTCACCGAGAGTGATTCCGTTTGAGTGGTTGAAAGGTGAGCAGGGCTTCTCGGAAAGAGCGTGAAGCGCATGGAATCCGGCAAAGGGAACTGCTGCGAAAGCGTCAGCGCCTCCGACGATAAACATATCAGCAACTCCGGCACGGATAAGCTCGCATGCGTACGCTACGCTGATGCTTCCTGCCGCACAGGCATTACCTACGTTTGAAATAACTCCGCATGCACCAACCATGTTTGCAACGTGGTTAGCAATTGGGGAGATGGTCATCTTTCTGATGTCTTCGGTCTTCTCGCCGTTAGCTACGTAATTGTCGATACTTACTACGCCGCCGACACAGCTTCCCATGATTACACCGAATCTTGTGGCATCTTCATTCTTCATATCGATCCCGGCATCCTTGAAAGCTTCTTCAGAAGCCTTAAGGCAAAGCTTGGAAGCTCTGTCAACGCCTTCGTACTTGTCAAGCTCATCGCAGTCAACTTCTGCGCCGAGATTAGCGTAGCACTCATCGGCATTAACCGACTTTACAACGTCAATTCCTTCTTTTCCGATAAGAGCGTTGTCCCAGCATTCATCCACGCTGTTACCGATAGCATTGATCATACCGAGACCGGTAACTACGCAACGGGTATTAATAGGCTTATTCATTTTATTTACTCCTGTAAAATAATAAATATATTTATAAACACAACTTTTAACCGGCTTACCCATTGGGCTCCGGCTTGAGTGAAAGTGTCAAATTCTCAGTAAAAAAATATCACGGAATAATATCGCGTAATAAAATGTTACGTAAAAATATCACGAATTGCTTCGCTGCAAAGCAGCTTCCGCAATTCTAAACCGCATTCGCATCCGCGGTAATTTATTCAAATTACCGCTATATGCTCATGTGGTTTTAGAATCCCTAAAGCTAATGTCGCTCCCCGTGCGAGCACGGTCACGCCATCAGCTTTGGTCTTCGATATTTTTACATGTGTTCAACAACGTACTTGGTAAGGCTGGTTACGTTGTAGAAATGCTCCTTGGGAACACCTGTCATAACAACACCGAACTCGTTGTCGATGCATGAAATGATCTCAAGTGAATCTACTGAGTCAAGTCCGATTCCTTCACCAAAGAGGGGAATCTCATAGTCAAGCTCTTCTTCAGGAATGTTAAGATTCTCTGATACCATGCTCTTGATCTTAGCTGCTACTTCAAGTTCTTTCTCGTTCATTTTTAACTTCCTTTCGTGTAAAAATCTCCGGACACCTATCAGACGATAAATATCCATTTATATGAATCCGCTAAGCGGTCATAATCTATTTAATCTCCCCCTCGGAGAGCTTATCTCCAAGTCCCTCCACATAAGACCTGCATTCCTCGCAGTACTTCTTAAGTACCTGTGAGGGTCTGCCTTTTTCGTTAAGATCCATAACCATTGGCTTACCGATAACAAGATGCGTAAGTCTGAAGGGCTTAATCTTGCGGCTTATAAATACGGGAACCGGCGTAGCGCCTGTTTGCTTTGCAAGCACAAGAAATCCCGGCTTAAAAGTATCCATAGATCCCGCAGGGCTTGTATGTCCCTCCGGAAGAATATATACGGAGGATCCACCTGCCATTATCTCCTTAGTAGTATCAAGCCACTCGGTATCGAGCCCGCTCTTTCTGTCGACGGAGATATAGGGAAGGTTCCTGAAAAGCCAGTTTATCGGCTTTTTTTCGTACCAGTCCTTTCCGACAAAAGTCCAGACCCTATACTTTTTAAGGAGCCTTGTCATAAAAAGCCCTTCTACGTATCCAAGATGGTTAGAAAAGACAACGCAGCTTTTAGCGAGCGCTTCTTCCGTTTCAGGCTTGTCCTCAAAGTGGATCTTCATAGGGTAGATAAATCTCAAAACAGGGTAGGATGCCCAAAACAGGAATTTTGCTATCCCTTTTAAAATCGCATTTATAAAAGACATCTCTAACCCTTTCTGCCGTAAGGACCGACATTGGGATCGTCCCAGTTGAGGTTTATTATCTTCTCAAATGTATTATGTCCGAGCATAGGAATTGCAAGCTTCGCAAGGGTTTCCTCGCTGACTTTTCCCTCACGGGCAAATTCTTTTCCGGCTTCGGTGAATCTGACTAAATATTTCTCTACCTTTGACTGTAAGGTCTCTTCAGCGATCATACCGCCCTGAGCACAGGTGATGAGAGTGTAGTTTCCTTCGCCGCAGATAATATCATACTGCTGCTTTATAGGGCCGTAACAGCCTTCAGTCTTTTCATATCCGCAGCTTGAAACAAGTACAAGCTTTTTTTGCATAAGCTCCGGGTAACGCATTTTGTGAAGGAAGCTGCCGCTTTCTTCGTTGCCTCCCACGCCTCTGTACTCGGATACATAGGAGATCATACGGTCAACAAAGGCCTTCATCTTTGAGGGCTGTCCAAAAAAGTAAAGGGGGAAGCTCTCGATGATCACATCGCTGTCCATTACAAGATCTCTGATCTCGTCCATATCATCATGGATGATGCACTTGCCTTTTTCGTTTTTCCAGCAGCAAAGGCACCCCATGCAATGTTCAATTTTTTTATCCTTAAGGGCAACCTCTGTAACCTCGGCATCCGGAACTGCTTCAAGAATTCCGTTAATGAAAGCATGTGCTACCTTAAGGGATGAGCTTCTGCCGCCTCTGAGGCTTCCGTTTAAGAGCAAAATCTTCATAGTTTTCTCCAGGCTTGCAGCCCCCATAAAAGATAATCCGGGCAGACTACAACGATTTATTTTCTCACATATTCCCGATTAAAGCAACCTTTAAATGTCCGAAATCGGAATAAAGCCTTTTGGTTTCCATTTCATATAAGCTTATCGGACTTTCTTTTCCCTCTAAAAAAAGCCTGCTCTCCAAAAAGAGCAGACTTTTCGATAAACTGTTTTTATTCGTAGAGTTTCCTCAGCCGCCAAGATAAGCTTTTTTAACGCTGTCATCGTGGAGAAGCTCGCTTCCGGTTCCTGTATTAACGATCCTTCCGGTCTCAAGGACATAAGCCCTGTCAGCTACAGCGAGAGCCTTTCTGGCGTTCTGCTCTACAAGAAGGATAGTTGTTCCGGCTTTGTGAAGATCCCCTATGATATCAAAGATCTGATCCACAAGTATAGGTGCAAGTCCCATTGAGGGTTCGTCAAGCATCATAAGTCTCGGCTTACTCATAAGGGCGCGGCCCATGGCAAGCATCTGCTGTTCTCCGCCTGATAAGGTTCCCGCCACCTGCTTGTATCTTTCTTTTAATCTGGGGAAAAGCTCATAAACCTTTTCGATGGATTCCCCTACCTCACTCATCGAGCGGGTATAGGCACCCATTTCAAGGTTTTCCTTAACTGAAAGCTGTAAGAACACTCTTCTTCCCTCAGGGCAGAGAGCAAGTCCGTCGCGAACAATTCTGTGAGCCGGCATTCCCGCAATACTCTTTCCACAAAACTCTATTGTTCCTGTTCTCGGCTTTAAAAGTCCGCTTACAGTATTAAGAGTTGTGGATTTTCCGGCACCGTTGGCTCCGATAAGGGTTACTATCTCCCCTTCTTTTACTTCAAAGGATACTCCCTTGATGGCGTGGATATTGCCATAATATACGTTTAAATCATCTACTTTAAGAAGTGTATCAGCCATCTGCTTCCTCCCCTTCCGCGGTATTTCCGAGGTAAGCCTCGATAACCTTGGGATTTTTCTGGATCTCGCTGGGCGTACCTTTCGCGATGATCTTTCCAAAGTTAAGAACAATGATGTTTTCGCAGATTCCCATAACAAGATTCATATCATGTTCGATGAGAAGTACAGCGATATTGAACGTATCGCGGATCTTTCTTATATTGTTCATAAGCTCTTCGGTCTCCGAAGGGTTCATTCCCGCCGCAGGCTCATCAAGAAGCAGCACCTTGGGATTTGTAGCAAGGGCTCTTACTATTTCAAGGCGTCTCTGCGCTCCGTAGGGAAGCGATGAAGAGCGCACATCCGCAAGGTCAGCCATATCAAAGATATCAAGAAGCTCAAGAGCACGGTCATGAGCCTTCTTTTCCTCTTTCCAGTATCTCGGAAGTCTGAGCACAGCAGAAGGAAGATGATAACCAATGGAGTTATGAAGACCTATCTTTACATTCTCTTCAACGGTAAGCTTGTCAAAAAGCCTGATATTCTGGAAGGTTCTCGCGATCCCGGCCTGATTCGCCTGGGTTGTGTTCATGCCGTGGGTATCCTTACCGTCAAGCATGATCACGCCTCTGGTAGGCTGGTAAACCTTGGTAAGAAGGTTGAAAACCGTAGTCTTCCCGGCTCCGTTAGGACCTATAAGCCCTCCGATCTCTGTGGCGCCGATAGCTATATTAAATTCATCAACCGCCGTAAGACCGCCGAAGTCAATCCCGAGATGGCTCGCCTCCAAAACGGGGCGCTTACCTCTGTCTCTTTCCGGGATCTTTCCGGGTCCGGGTACTTCTATATACTTTGTTTCGTTAGGATTGTTACTCATTTACGCTGCCCCCTTTCTTTGAAGAAAAAAGTCCGGTAAAACGCTTCCATAAAGCGCGGATCTTTTCACTGTTGGTGGCAATCATAACAAGGATCAGCACGATGGCATATACCAGCATACGATAATCCTGGAACTGTCTGAAAAGCTCAGGAAGGATCGTAAGTACGGCTGCCGCTATGATGGATCCTGTCATATTTCCGATTCCTCCGAGGACTACAAATACCAGCACAAGGATCGAGGTATTAAAGTCAAACTTCTTGGGCACGATGGTGGAGTAGTTAAGGGCATATAACGCACCTGCAGCTCCGGCAATAGCAGCCGATGTAACAAAAGCGATCATCTTATACTTTGTAACATTGATTCCCGAAGCCTCCGCAGCGATCCTGTTGTCGCGGATAGCCATAATAGCTCGGCCCGTACGGCTGTTAACAAGGTTCTGGATCACGAAAAGTACAAGAAGTATCAAAACAATACCCGCCGTAAAAGATGAAGCTTTTGAAATTCCTACGGCTCCCATAGGGCCTCTGACAAGAGTAGTTCCTCCTGCAGCCATATCCATATGCGCCTCATCTGTAACGGAGAAGTGAAGTCCCGCCGCATCAACGCCCACATACAGGCAGTTAAGTACGTTTTTGATTATCTCACCGAAAGCAAGAGTAACAATCGCGAGATAGTCTCCGCGAAGACGAAGTACAGGGATTCCGATAAGAATACCTGCTATAGCCGCAAGTATTGCTCCCACTACGATAGCAACTATAAGCCTGGGGAGATTCGCATTAACCCCGTTATACTTCATGGCTCCGGCTACGATCACACCGGTAAATGCGCCGACGCTCATAAATCCCGCATGTCCGAGAGAAAGTTCTCCCGATATACCTACCACGAGGTTTAATGAAAGAGCCATTATGATATAAGCACAGATCGGAATAAGCTGGCCTTCAAGAGCATTTGTAAGTCCCCCCGCCCCTTTGAGGATCGTTACTATCGCAAAAAAGACTATGATAATTCCAAAATTGATGAGACCCATTAATGAATTTTTATTTGTTTTTCCGAGGAAGTTTATCTTTTTTCCCATATCTTTAAACCTCCTTAGACTTTCTCCGTAATCTTCTTGCCAAGAAGACCGGTAGGTTTAACAAGCAGTACTACAATAAGTGCCGCAAAAACGATGGCATCAGAAAGCTGTGTTGAAATATAGGCCTGGGCAAATTTCTCCAAAACTCCCAAAAGAATTCCTCCGAGCATAGCTCCGGGGATGGAGCCGATTCCCCCAAGTACGGCAGCTGTGAAGGCCTTGATACCGGGCATGGATCCCGTCGTGGGCATAAGGGTAGGATATGCCGAGCAAAGGAGGACTCCGGCGATAGCCGCAAGTCCGGATCCGATGGCGAAGGTAGTTGAGATCGTAGCGTTTACGTTGATACCCATAAGCTGAGCTGCGCCCTTATCCTCGGATACTGCGCGCATTGCCTTACCCATCTTGGTCATTCCGGTAAAGAGGGTGAGGGCGACCATTATGATGACGCTTGCCGCAACCGTAATAACAGTGACTGAAGGAATTGTGATATCTCCAAGTTTGATGGGAGGAACGAAATCAGCCATATTGGGGAAAGCCTTGGGATTCGATGTCCAGATTAAAAGCGCGATATTCTGTAAAAAGTAAGACACACCGATCGCAGTAATAAGCACTGCAAGGCTTGTGGCATTTCGAAGAGGTTTATATGCAAGTTTCTCTATGACGATACCTAAGATCGTGCAAACCATCATGGAAAAAAGCACGCAAAGAGGAACAGGCCATCCAAGATATGAAGAAGCGCAAAACGCAGCATATCCGCCGACCATAATAACATCTCCGTGTGCAAAATTAAGCATCTTCGCAATTCCATAAACCATTGTATAGCCCAAAGCGATGATGGCGTATACACTGCCTAAGCTTATTCCGCTGATCAGATAATTTAACATATTGTTGCCTTTCGGTAATGAATATATTTTTAAAATCCCAAAAATCGGGGCCGCCGCCATGACAGCCCCGACTGATGAACTACATTAAAGAGCGTAAGCGTTTTGATTACAGACCAACGTATACGCCGTTCTTGATAACCATTCCCTTAGGAGCCTTGTTTACTTCTCCGTTTGAGGACCACTGCATCTTTTCACCGGTAACACCGTCTACAGAGAAAGCAGGATCTGAAAGTACAGAAATAAGAATCTGGCAAAGATCGGATGCCGATAACTTGTCTACATCAAGTCCGCCGTTGTTTGCTGCGTAGTACTTAAGAGCAGCGTGGATTGCCTTAGGGCAGTCATATCCGTCAGCTGCGAACTGAATAGGAGTCTCGCCGTAAGCAGCCTCGAACTTGGTAACAAAGTTAACGGTAAGATCGTCGGTAGCGTCTGCAGCGAAAGGAGTAAGAAGGATTACATCCTCAGCAAGAGAGGTATCAAATCCTTCGATTCCAAGGATTCCGTCCATTCCGTCTACACCGAAGAAGGTGGGATCATATCCCATTGCATCAGCCTGTGAAAGGATAAGAGATGCAGGGGTGTAGTACATGGGAAGGAATACCAGGTCTGCGCCCTTGTCCTTGGCATCGGTAAGCTGTACGGTAAAGTCATTGTCGCTTCCGTCCATGAAGGTGGTCTCTGAAACAACTTCAAGTCCAAGCTCTGCAGCCTTTGTCTTAAAGGTCTGGTAGATTCCGGTTGAATATGCATCATCATTCTTGTAGATGATAGCTACCTTGGTAGCAAGTCCGTTCTCGGAAATATACTGAGCTGAAGCAGATCCCTGGTTGGGGTCTGAGAAGCAAAGCTGATAAGTCTGGTCCTTATTAGCGGTAACATCAGCAGCAGATGCTGAAGGAGTAAGCATAAAGATACGATCGCTATTTGCTTCTGCGCTTACTGCGATGCAGGGAGTAGTGGTAACGGTACCTACGATAACCTGTACGCCCCAGTCCTTAAGCTGGTTGTATGCGTTAACGGATTTCTCCGCGTCATGCTCATCGTCCTGAGCCTTGTAATCAATCTGGAAAGCACTGTCCTCGGCATTGATCTCTTCAACAGCGATCTTTGCTCCGTTGTCTACAGCATTTCCGTAAAGAGCAGCGGCTCCGGTAAGGGGTCCGATAAGACCAACCTTTAAGGTTCCCTTAAGGCTTCCGTCCTCTGTGGGAGCGGTAGGAAGCTCTGAAGCGGAAGATGCGCTTCCCTCAGAGCCTGCATTTCCCTGAGCACCACAGGCTGCAAGTGACATAGCCATGAGTCCTGCAAGAACTACAGAAAGTAATTTCTTTTTCATAATCATTTCCTCCGAGTTTTCTTCGCTTGTCGCGATTTTACCAAAAAAGCCTTCCCGTTTTGGAAGGCCCTCATTGGCTTTATATCGAAGATTTTAAGAGATTAAATACCATTTGTCAATAACAAATTATACATGTATACAAGGATAATTTGCAAAATTCTATGCATTTCGTTGCATATTTATAACAAAAATATTCTGTTTATGCCTTGGGAATCATTGAGATTACGCGGTTTCTTCCGCTTTCCTTTGCATAATATAGATTTTCGTCAGCAAGCTTTATGATCTCGTCCTGATCAAGGTCGGGAGCGCAGACCACGCCGAAGCTCATTGTGACTTTAATAATAAGATTTTCGTAGGCTATCTCTGTGGCGCGAAGTTCCTCAAGGATACTCCAGAGCTTTGTCTCAGCCTCCTTTACATCCATCTTGTCAAATACAAGAAGGAACTCCTCTCCGCCCCATCTTGCCACGAAACCAAGATTTTTAAGATGCTTTTGCAAAATATCGGAAACGGTTATAAGTACCAGATCTCCGGCATCGTGTCCGTAGGTATCGTTAACCTTTTTAAAGAAATCGATATCGCCGATAGCGACGGAATAGGACTTCCCGCCGTTTACATAATGAGACCTTATTAAATCGAGTTTTCTGTTGGCGCTTCGCCTGTTAAAGAGCTTTGTAAGCGCGTCCTTGTCCATCATATCTCTCAGGGCTCTGTGCATTTCGAGAACGGAATTTCCGATAGATCCCAGTTCATCATCCCTTGTAAGCACGGAAGGATCCAGCTCTACCGCATCGTTACCCTTAGCGGCCTGCTGGGTGAACTTAAGAAGCTTTAATGTTGCGCTTCCCGAATCCTTGCTGTGATTGTAGATAAGCACAATGAGCACAACCATAACCAGGATTATCATAGCGGTTATGACCATAGCCGGTCTCCAGGCCAGAGTAGACAAAGGAAGATAAGGGCTGCAGATTTCAAGAGCCCCAACATGTTTTCCGTCTGAATTTGTAAGTGGATAATAATAAGATAGAAAGTTTTCCTTACCGATAAGGGTTCTTTCGTAGAAAATACCGCCGTCAGTTTCTTCGAGTTTTTGCTCAACCTGTTCGGCGATACCGGTTCCAACGATCCTTGTGCCGGACTTGTCAGTTATGGTAGTAAGAATTCTTGTATCCTTGTAGATAAGGCTTACTTCGAGTCCCGTCTCGTCTCCCACCATATCCACAAGTTCATAGCTTCTGGTGATGTCCTCTCCGCCCTTTAAAAGGCTGAGGCCTTCTTCTCCCACAAGCTCATAATCTCCGGGATGGAGAGTATTTATATTTAAAGCTGTCATGGCAGCTACCGCACTAAGCTCACCTTCAAGGCCCTTTGTAAGAGCCTTGAGGGTGAGATTGTAACCGATTATAGCCGCAGCGGCCGCCAAAAGCATCGTAGGTATAATAACAATTGCCAAAAGCTTTTGAGAAATAACATTTTTAAATGAGCGTGTATCCGACATCATTACCTCCAAAAAACTTCATTTTGGTTATTATACCATATTTAAGATCATCCGGCCTGTGAAGCCAGTTTTTCGAGTTCGCGTCCCACACTGTCTACTGTCTCAAGGATGAGCGTGGTAGAAGCCGAAATCTCCTCGGTTGAAGCCGCAAGATTCTGAGTTCTTGAATTTACGGTGTTAACGATCTCAAGAAGTTTTGAGATATTCTCCACCATAGCGTCAACCGCTACCTTGATGGCATTGTTGTTAACCGCTGTTCCCTCGGCTGTAGCCCTTGAATCGGAAGCGAGATGATTTATCTCATCCGCAACGACTGCAAAGCCCCTGCCCGCTTCTCCGGCTCTCGCCGCCTCTATGGAAGCGTTGAGCGCAAGGAGATTTGTCTGTGAAGCGATATCAACAACTCTCTCGTTGCTTGTCTGTAATTCCTGGAGAGCTTCAAGGATACCGCCCATGGACTCCTTCATAGTATGGCAGAATTCTTCCACATTGCCCACATCCTGCGAGATGCCCGTGCTTTCCTGGGCATTCATATCGTTTCCGCCTACCATCTCGTCGATGGATTGCCTTAACGTATCGAAATTCTCGTTGACAACTCTGATGGTCTCAAAGAGAGCTTCCTTTTGCGCATCAAGTTGCTTTCTTTCCTCAACAACAAGCGTCTGAGCGTTCTCCCTTTCTTCCTCAACAAGACCCTTCAGGTAGTGAACGCAATTGTCTTTATGGTTGAAACCGTTAAAGATGGCCGTTGCCATATCTTTACAGGTATCATATCCGCAACATGAACAGTTGATATTTCTGGACGCTTCGTCCTTCTTCATCATCTCGTTAAAGATACGGTCAAGATCGGCGTTTGAAGGAGTCTTGATAGGACAGCTCTTTGATTTGTCGGTATATTTTCTCAGATAATCATCGAGATTAAGATTTGCAAACTGTTTATTTAACGCGGCAAGTCTCTTTTCGGGAGTATTGTTCTTTGCCCAGGCTCCCTTCTTTCCGCTCTTTTTAACAGATTCTCTTATATTAAGAAGAGCGTAGAGCGCATTATCCGTCTCTGAGATTTCAGGATCCGTACCCGTTCCGCAGATACAACCGTTCTCGCAGTTTAAGGCGTCGATAAACAGATAAGGGGTCTTTTTGGATGTGATCCTGTTCTTGTTTTCCTTAAGGAAATGGTACATCCTCTTTTCGCCCTCGATCTGGCGAATAAATACGCTTTCTCCAAGGAGCCAGTAAACATTTTCCTTAAGTCCGCCGGGAGTAGGGTAGATGGATCCGAGTCCGTATTCGATTTCATCGCTGCAGGGAGCACCCTTTACGTTATTCTTACGTACATACTCCATAAGATGATCGAAGGTTACATTATAAGAAATATATCCCTTGTTGTTGGGATCGTCGATCTCCATTTTTTTAGCTATACAGGGGCTGATAAATGCGAGTTTGTCCGTAATGCCCATCTGCTTCTTTGCATAGATCGCGGTACACATCATAGGGCTTTGTACGGGGAAAAGATCGGGAATAAGTTCGGGCATATATCTTTCAATATATCCTACAACAGCGGGGCAAGGCTGAGAAATGCCGCCGAGGAAGTTGTTTTTCTGAATATAGTTGATATAGCCCCAGGTAGTAATATCCGCGCCAAAGGATACGCTTATAAATCGCTTTACGCCTAAAGCTTTTAAGCCTCCCAGCACAGATTCATATTCATCCGGGTAATTCGCCTTGAAAGCGGGAGCAATAAGTACAGAGATGCTTTCTCCCTTTTTCAGGTCTTCGAAGAATCTTTCGGTATCATCAAGATACGCTCTTGCACCGTGCATGCAGACATCAAAGCAGGCACCGCAGGCTATACATCTGTCACCGTCTACGTCAATCCGGGACTTTCCGTTTTCGTCCGGTTCTTCAGATACGCAGGCACCCATAGCGCTACAGACACTGATACATTTGTTACATCCGACACATTTGTCATTGGTAAAAACAAGTCCGTTTCCTAACATAATTCTTCTCCTATCCACCTTCGTTTCCATAAAAAGGTAAATTTTTATCAATAAGAGGATTATATCACTTTTTAAAAACAAATATTAGGATAAAAATTCTGAAAATTATATAAAAATTCGGACAAATCGCATAGATGAAGGCATAAAAAAGGGGCCATAAGGAACGCCTTACATGTTTCCACGACCGGCATATGTTCCTAATGACCCTCGGCACCAATTAAGTTATAACATAAAACTATAACTTAATTGGTTAAAATTCTGTGAATTTTTTAAAAATATTATTTTTTTACAGATGAAGGACTCTTTCTTTTATTTCCTGAGTTCTTCCCTGGTTCCAGAACTGAGTTCCGATATAGCCGCAGGTACGTCTGGCTACATTAAGCTTATTCTGGTCCTGGTTTCCGCAGCTGGGGCATCTCCAGATAAGCTTTCCGTCCTCGTTTTCCTTGATCTCGATCTCTCCGTCGTATCCGCAAACCTGGCAGTAATCCGACTTGGTATTGAGCTCAGCGTACATTATATGGTCATAGATGTACTTGATGATGGAAAGAACAGCTTCAAGGTTATCCTGCATATTGGGAACCTCTACGTAAGAGATAGCTCCTCCGGGTGAAAGTGCCTGGAACTCAGCCTCAAGCGAAAGCTTTGAAAAGGCATCGATCTTCTCGGTAACATGCACATGATAGCTGTTTGTAATGTAGTTCTTGTCGGTAACACCTTCGATGATTCCGAAACGCTTCTGGAGGCACTTTGCAAATTTGTAAGTTGTACTCTCGAGAGGGGTTCCGTAAAGGGAATAGTCAATATCCTCTTCAGCCTTCCAGCGCGCGGTGTACTCGTTTAACTTCTTCATGATCTGAAGACCGAGTTCCTTGCCCTGGGGCTCGGTGAGTTTCTTTCCGATGAGACTGTATACGCACTCCCAAAGTCCTGCATATCCAAGGGAAAGGGTGGAATATCCTCCGTGAAGATATTTATCTATCTTTTCTCCCTTCTTAAGACGAAGGAGCGCTCCGTGCTGCCAAAGGATAGGCGCAACGTCCGAGACGGTACCGGTAAGACGCTCGTGTCGAGCCTGAAGTGCCTTGTGGCAAAGCTTCATTCTCTCGTCGAAGATCTCCCAGAATCTGTCGAGATTTTTCTCTGCGGAAAGTCCGATATCTACGAGATTAACGGTAACAACGCCCTGGTTGAAACGTCCGTAATACTTGGGCTTTCCGTTTTCATCAACATAAGGAGTAAGGAAGCTTCTGCATCCCATACAGGTGTAGCAGTGGCCCTCTCCGTTTTTATCAACCTTGTTTTGGATCATGATCTTCTCGGAGATATAATCGGGAACAAGTCTTTTAGCTGTACATTTTGCTGCAAGCTGAGTTAAATAGTAGAACTCGCTGTCCTCATGGATATTATCTTCCTCAAGAACGTAAATAAGCTTAGGGAAGGCAGGGGTGATCCATACTCCCTTTTCGTTCTTAACGCCTTCATAGCGCTGCTTTAACATCTCCTCAATGATAAGAGCAAGATCCTTTTTCTCCTGAGGATTTCTGGCCTCATTAAGGTACATAAATACGGTAACGAAAGGCGCCTGGCCGTTGGTAGTCATAAGGGTTACAACCTGATACTGTACCATCTGAACGCCGTTTTTAACTTCCTCGCGAAGGCGCTTTTCGGTAATACGCTCGATATCCTCCGCAGAAGCGTTAAGTCCCTTTAACTCCTCGGTGACCTGTTCTCTTATCTTGTTGCGGCTGACATCCACAAAAGGGGCGAGGTGTGTTAAGGAAATACTCTGACCGCCATACTGGCAGGATGCAACCTGTGCGATTATCTGGGTAGCAATGTTACATGCGGTAGAGAAGCTGTGGGGTTTCTCGATCATAGTTCCGGAAATAACGGTACCGTTTTGAAGCATATCCTCGAGGTTTACGAGGTCGCAGTTGTGCATATGCTGCGCAAAATAATCGGCATCATGGAAGTGAATGAGTCCCTGCTCATGAGCCTGAGCTATATCGTTGGGAATAAGGAATCTGCGGGTGATATCCTTGCTGACTTCTCCTGCCATATAGTCACGCTGAACACTGACGATGGTAGGGTTTTTGTTGGAGTTTTCCTGCTTTACTTCCTCGTTGTTGCACTCGATAAGTGAAAGTATCTGCTCGTCTGTAGTATTTGATTTACGAACGAGCTCACGAGTATAACGATAAGTAATATAATGACGCGCTACCTCGAATGCGCGCTGATTCATTATCTGGTTCTCGACTATATCCTGAATCTCTTCCACGCCAAGAGAACGGTTCATGTTCGATACAGCTATCTCAACATCCTCCGCGATACGGCGAATCTGAAGTTCGGTCATCCTTTCACTTGGAATAACAGAATTGTTCGCTTTGGTAACCGCGGTAATTATTTTTTGGCTGTCGAACTCGACTTCCGCTCCGCTACGCTTAATGATTTTCATGTTAGAATCTCTCTCCTTTTGTATCTTTTCGGCAGCGCCGATAAGTTTACATAATATAGTTCCCATAGGGCAAAAAGCACCTAAATATGCCCTTTCGAGATAATATTCTAACAAGATATAGTGTCTTTGTAAATATTTAATAACAAAATATTGTGTCGAAAAAGAAGAAAAAAGTTTGTGCAAATTGTCAATTGCTACAAACTTTTTTCGCCTAAATACGCCCTATCCGATCTTTTCAAAATAGTCTGTAAGTCGTTCGATCGGAATAGGTTTAGAATATTTATACCCCTGAAGATATTTAGCGCTCATCTCTATGCAGCGCTTTTCGTCATCCTCATTTTCTATTCCCTCATACAATACGGAATAGTGTACTTCCCGGAACATTCTTGCAAGGTTTGATACCATTGTCCTGTATCTCTCGTCATTTCCGGATGCCATAACAAGGGACCTGTCAAACTTTACTATATCGAAGGGCAGCTCCATGATCCTCTCAAAGTTTGAATATCCTGTTCCGAAATCATCAAGATAGAACTTGATGCCACTGCCTTTCAGCTCACTTATCCTCGTCTTTATGAGCTCGAAGTCCTGTTCATTTTGCGATTCGGTAAGTTCGATGGCAACCTTGTCAAAGGGAACTCCGGAGCAGCCGATTATAGTTTCGACCGTTTCGCAAAAGTCATCCGCCCTCATATCATACACAGAGAAATTGACCGATATCCTCTTGACATTGTACCCTTTTTCCATAAGCTCCTTAATGGCGCGGCAGGTTTTTGAAAGGATTATCTTGGTAAGCATACTGATATAATCCTTTTTCTCGGCTATAGGGATAAAAGTATCCGGGTAAACCATTCCCATAGCCGGCAGCTGCATTCGCATCAGAGCCTCGGCGGTATCAAACTTCCCCGTCCGGATATTGTAGACCGGCTGGCAGTATACAAGTACTCTCGGATCGTTTAAATCGTTCTTTTTAATGATATCTTCAAGTTCAAAAACAATGTACTTGTTTCTCATATACCTGTCGACATCTTTTTTATCGGCGCGGACAATCGTGTTTTGCGGTATCGAGTCATGGATAAATCTTACAAAATTTATATAGTCGATTCCGTCCTCTATCCTCTTGTCCATACCGAAGAATACTATCTTATAATCTATCCTATACTGTGGATAAACTGTCAAAAACTCGTCCAGCATCCACTGGGATCTTTCCCTGTATCCCGGATTTTTATTTATACTTACCACCAGTATCATGTGGCCGCCGGAAATCTGAAACAGCGTAGCCGACTTGAAAAATCTTGTGGAGAAATACCTCACAGCCTGTTGAATCCTTCTCGGGTACTTGCGTCCTTTACCTTCAAAGTCATGCATATACATGCTCATAAAGTAGTATTCCTCGTTTTTTTGCTTCGCAAGTTCCACTAAATCAAAAAAAGCATGTTCGCTGACAGACCCCGTTTCAACGTCATACGGGCTTGAATGAATATGGTACAAAAGAGCATATATAGGGAAAAGAAAAGTGACCGTTGTAAAGGATGACTGATTGTGGATCTGCTGGATTCCCATTATGGCGATTGAGACGCCGACGGTCTCCACCATACTGATTATCACCTGCTTGATAAACTTGCTCCGATTTAAGAAAACCATCACAGCTATAAGAACAACATAGTATATATATCCAACGGGGAAAATCGGAAAGCCTCTGTGAACATTCAGATTCTCATCAATATAAAAACCAAAATGCAGATATGTGCCGATCGTCTCATATCCAACTATAGCTATCCAGGCTACGGCTGCCGCATAAAAGTACGGTCTCCCGGCTCTCTTATCAAGCCCCATAACCTCCTTTGCATAAAGGACATAGAGCCACATAACCGTAAAGAGGCCGATATGATAAGCCGCCCTCGGCATGTAGATCAAAAGGTTGTTTATACCTCCCAGATAGTTCATGGCAATATGGTAGAGCAGATTAAAAGCGGCAGATATCGCCAAGGAACCGATAATAAATCGGAGATAAAGAAACGATTTGTTTTTATTTATATACGCGTTATAAATTAAGATAGCAAAGACAATGCACGTCGCTATAACGGTAATATCGGCTACGGGAGTATAGTTCTCGTAGTACCTAATAATCTCTGTTCCCATAGTATTGTGCCTCGCACATAAAAGCAAACACCCGTTTTTAGTTTCTTATCTCCGATTATATCACAAACCTTTTTAATTTGCGCTTATTTTCCCGAAATTACAACGCCGTCTACGGCAATATAGGGAACGGCCGAATACCCGTCGCATACCTGCTCCTTGGAAACGGCACGTATATTCTTGAAGATCTCTCCGAGATTACCATTTACCATAGTCTCCGAAACAGCGTACTTTATCTCTCCGTTTTCAACAAGGAAACTGTTCTTTGCAACTCCGGAGAAATCTCCGTTTGTTCCGGGTTCTCCTCCCGAGAAGCTGCTCATAACAAGGCCCTTATCAACAGACTTTATGATCTCCTCAAGAGATTTTTCACCGGGCTCAACCACAAGATCCCAGCTCGTATTCTTTGTAACCGGTCTGCCGGTTTTTTTCGCAGCGTACAAACCTATACTGTGTGCTTTCAGCACGCCTTTTTCGATAAGGGTAACGTCCTCGGACCTAAAGCCGTCCTGCGTTCCTCTTTCTCCGCAGACAATGCGCTCGTCAAAAGGCTTCTTGGATACTGTGAGTTTATCGCTCGCAACCTGCTCTCCCACCTTATCGAGCCAAAGGCTGGTTCCGTCTATGATCACGCTGTCTGACATATAATTTCCCATAAGCATACCCAAAAACTGCTGGGCAGCGTCGGGTGTAAAGATAACCGTTCCTTCGAATTTACCCTCAAGGCTTTTGGAATGTACGCTCTTTACGGTATTTTCAAGGCTCTTTCTGATACCTCCCAGTTCCATAAAGGGTTTATCCAGATTGTCTACTGCAACACCGGCTCCGTTTATACCGCTGTTTACTCCATTGTCATTTGCGCTGAATTGAATGGTGAAATTGTACTGACCGGAGAAATCCTCAAATTCCGTTCCGTTAGTATTTCTGGATATCCAATGGTTCTTATCATAGGAGCCGATCGCTGCCATCACAAGTACAGAGGGATATTCTTTTTTGATCGCGTCCAGGCACTCCTGAATACGCTCAATAAATCTGTCCATATCGGGCTCATAGATGCCTTGTTTAAAGACTTCTTTCCCCTGATCCGGAGCAATATCATGGCATGGATCTTCGGGAGAAGATTCCGCTGCACTTACGCTATCGTCGGCAAGACGCTTTAAAGCCTCTGCGGAAAGGTCATTACCGCTGGCACTGCCCATCTTGCTGTCCTTAAAAACCTTGATGGATGCATAATTGTTGAAAACGGTTCGCATAAGCTTGAACTCTCCGTTTTCGGCATTGATCTCCTGTTTCTCGGACTTGACCAATGTGTATGTGTATTTTTCAATCTTTTTTTCTTTAAGTATATTATCGAATAAATCCGCAACTTCTCTGATTTCGTTCATTTTATTTTCCTTTCCCCGATTTAGATATGTTATCTTCCGCCGATCATGATCTTGCAGCGCATGTGAGGTCCGCCCATTCCAACAGCCATACGCTGTTTCTTTCCACAGAATCCGCTTGATGACCACTCAACTTTATCGGAAACCATATCTACTGTTTTAAGCATCTCAAAAGCAACTCCCGAAACGGTTGTATCAAGAAGGGCGCGTCCTAATTTTCCGTTTTTGATCTCATAACCACAGGTTACTCCAAACATAAACTCACCCGTAAGATCAGCCTGTCCGTTGCCCGAATCGATAAGATAGTATCCATCATCAACGGACTCGATAAGTTCCTCAACCGTATTCTTTCCGGGAAGGATGCAGGTGTTTCGCATTCGGATAAGGGGTTCGTCGCTGAAAGCCCATCCTCTTGCATTTCCCGCAGGGTTCATTCCATATTTCTCCGCTGTCTCGCGGCTGTTCATATATCCGGTAAGGATACCATCCTTTATAAGTACCACATCCTCAGCCTTTATACCTTCGTCATCAAGATATACAGGCAAAGGTGCAAGCTCGCCCTCGTAGGTATGGGCAAAGTCAATAAGATTAACGAGATCCGATGCCACCTTCTTTCCAAGGTTCGGCCCCGCAACGCTTCCTCCCATAACAAGGTCGGCCTCTACAGTATGTCCGACAGCCTCATGTGCCAGCATTCCTCCCATCATTCCTCCAAGGACAACTGTCTTGTATCCGGCCTCAGCGTATACTCCTTCAGCTTTATCCTTAAGCCTTTTATAAAGCTTTTCGATTTCAGGATAGTATTTTTCTACATCAGAGAAATTATCCTCAAAGCAGCCAAAGCCTCCAAGAGCTTTGAAGAGCTCAACAGGGTTTCCTTCTTTGGTCTTCAGGCTCATCGTAACGTAGATATAGCATCTCGGAGTTACAAGGTGTCCGTCGTAGGCATCGGATGAATAAACGATCCTGTCCTGAGAATCCTCGGTATATGCAACCATGCGGCTCTCCAAATCCGGGTATTTCTTTGCAATATAGTCGTCAAGCTGACGGCATACATCGATGATCCGCTTTTGTTCGGCATCTTCGATATTCCGGTTTAAAGATACTTTTCCCGTTCCGTAGGAAGGAGGAAGTATGATACCGCTGTTTTTTGTATGGCGTGCCAAAAGCTTAGCATTGTCAGAAGCAGCCTTTAAAACCTTCTTTGCTGCTTCTTCACTGTATTCCGCGATCGAAGCAAATCCAAAAAGTCCATCCCTTCCAACACGGGCACTGATACCCCTTGATTCGTTCCTTGAGTTTGCAGTAATGTTTCCTTTAAGGATTCTTACCGCTCTGTTGCGATTTTCCTGCGCTCTGAGCACAGTCTGTGCGCCGTCTTCAAACAGCGCTTTTTCTTTTTCAAAAATGTCTGTCAGCATATTTACCCTCCGCACATTTTTAGTTTTTTGCCAATGGTTACATTTGCCCCCTTCAATGATTTCATTATATACATTGGAATTTAAAAAGAGAATAATTTTTCCGTAAGAGGTACTAAATTACCGTTAAGAGGTAAAAATAGGTACTCAAAAAGGCTCCCAGCGGAATTTCTTCCATTGAGAGCCTTTAGATGCTGTATCTGCTGTAGCCCCTCTTTTGCCACTTCCCACCCTATCAATCGTCTTTTTCACTAACGTCTGATTCAATTAATCCTATGGTTCGGCTTTTTTTGACGGGATTGACTGGATAATGCGGAGCAATTGCTCTGTGTTGGCGACATCAGTTAAACGCATTTTTCCATCCTGAGCTTTCATCTTCAACTGGTTACAATTTGTCACCAGTTGACTTCCCTCTTCTTTTAGTCTCTGTTTCAGTTTGTTCCAATACTTGTTTGAATTGATCAATATATGTAAGGCCGCAGATAATAGCGCATTTAAAAGGCTGTTTGCTTATGCAAGCAAATTGTCTGAACACAAATAGACAAACAAAACAAATATCTACAGGCGCACCATAAAAAGCAGGCAATCCGTCACTTAATTTCCCGTTATTAAATTGTTATCTTCCGGCGCAAAAAAAGCTTCCGAAGTCGCTGATCTACGCTATCGAAAGCCTTTATTTACTGCTATTTAATTCCCACCTGCAAGCCACCCGGTATCACTCCAGCTCGCAAATGTACGATCAATTTTCGCGATCAATCAAGCTTTTTGACAAAAACAGGAGAAGGTCGTCATCATTAACGCAGGGTGCATATTGATCCAACACCTTGTTTTGGTACCAGACTCCGCTCCCGTCAGGAATATACCCGCGTTTAACATATATACGCTGAGCCGGCCCATAACCGGAGTGCACACCAACCGCCAGAAATACCATGTCCGACAGCTTGGATGCTTCGCTCTCCGCCACATCGAGCAGCTTATTGCCGATCCCTTTTCCATGTATGTCAAAGAAAACCGTCAGATCAACGATCTCGGGATAGTTCATGCCTCCCCAGGGCCCTTCTGTCGGATGAAGGACAAGAGTGCACTGACCCTTGACTGCTCCTTCATATTCTGCAATGAATACAAGCCTTTCGCCTTCTTCCTGTTCTTTATAATAATCCTCGTATATCTTGACCCGCGGATGCCATCCGTAGGAAAGATATGTGTCATAAAGGATCTTTGCATCCTCCGGCACCATACTTCTGATTTTCAAAGTTCCATCGTCATAATATGTTGTCATGGGTTTAATTCCTATCAATGCATTTTCGTGCTATCGCAGTAAACTCACCCGGGAGTTTCTCATTCTCCCATGAAGGATGTTCATCGAATCTTTCCAAAGTAAATCCGCTCCCGATTATAGAATTGATGATCTCGCTGATCGTATATTTTCTGTATTGGCACTTCGGGATCTGCTTGCGGATCTCATCGTCATAGAATCTTGCATGTGCCATCTCACCCTCAAAGATATCCGTTGAGAAATAGCTCATGGTAGGCTGCTGCAGCCCAAGTATATCGGAAATCTTCGTAAAGGGATGGAAGTCACTGCAAATCATCTTTCCGCCCTTCTTAAGCAATTTGTTCATAACATTCATGAACGCATCTATATCGTGGAAATAATGAAGGATACCTCCTTCCATGAAAACTACGTCAAAGTATCCCTCATACTTGTACATATCGATTTCCATGATGTCACAGACTTCATATCCAACGGTTACGCCTGCTGCCTCCGCTGTTTCCATGGCATATTTCTTATTGGCTTCGGATATATCAAAGACAGTAACCTCTGCCCCCAGCAAAGCCAGCGGAATTGCTTTCTTTCCGCAGGATCCACAGATATTTGCTACTTTAACTCCTTCAAATAAATCAAAGTAATTTGCAAACTGCTTAAGCATCTTCTTCGGATTTTCCTTGTCCTTCAATGCTCTTTCCTCAGGGGTTCCGGCGGTTCTCACCCAGAAATCATAAGCATCGAATTCCCATGCTTTCTTGTGTTGTAAGCTGTAATCTTTCAAAACTATTCTCCCTCATTTTTCAACTAGTATACCGTTCGCAAAATAACTGGACTTATGCGCCGAATGCTTGCCCGAGAGTGCTTGTCTGAAAACGTAGGCGTAGCGAGCTACGCTGAGGATTTCGGACATGTGCTATCGGGATAAGCAGGCAAGCATTCGGGCCAGTTATTTAAGAAACGTTATACTAATAACCATTGTATCAAAAAAGGCAACTCGCAGTAAACCACGAATTGCCTCGCTTTGTATTAGATTAATAGCTTGTGAAATAAATCTTCACAATAGCTGCTCCGCCGTCATGTCCCTGCCACATGATCTCATACTGAGGACCATTCCAACAAGCGGAAACAATTTCAGCCTCTTTTCCTTCTACAGGCGGGCCATCGGTGCGAAGTCCTCCGACATACTCATCGTCACCTGCGAATGCATACATGTAATACATACCCTCTACATCGTAATAATTCTGATTAGGGTACCATCCGCGCTCTGCGCCGTATGCAAGTAGCTCAGCCGCTGTGTGCATTTCATTGCTTGTATCTACTTCTCTGACTTCAATATAAGCATTGTCAATATATCCAACCTTGTCAGTAGCGTATTCAACCTCGTACCAGCCGGTCTCAATACACTGAGATATCACGATGAGGCCAACTCCTGCTTCAACGTCTGTAACCACATTACCGATTGAATTAGGAACATCAAGAATATTTGCATGCTGTGTTGTATACATAATTTTTCCGAAGACGGAATCTGTATCATAGGTATATGAATTGGGATCTTCAGGATTTTCGACTTCTACAACCTTTTCAGTTGCTACCTCTTCCTCTGCCTTTTCATCAGATTCAGAAGTAAACTCCTCTTCAGATGAATTTCCTCCTGCTTCAGTTACTTCCTCAGCTTCTGTAGTTTCTACTGTCTCGCTTGTTTCTGTCGCAGTGTCCTCTTTTGATGAATCACCACACGCAGCCAGACTGACTGCCATTGCAGCAATGAGCATTGCTGTGAGAATTCTCTTTTTCATTTGTGTAAAACCTCTTTATGTCTTAATTACGTGCACACGCTAAATCGCCAGTTGTCTCATTTCCACGCAATTCAGTGTGCACAAGCCTAAATGATTTTATATCAGTTCATCTTGCGCGTCAATACAGCGGAGTTTTATTCTTTTTTTTACAATATGCCTTACTATCCGGAATATTCCATAAGCAACAGCTAAATAAAACATACATTAATAATATAATCCGGCATATAACCATTGTCAATCTGGCACCATGAAAATTAAGAAACGAAGCCATCTATGTGTCCATCATCAATTTTCACCGTTTCTTACAGTAAGAACCTCTTTATTACAGCTTCAATTTCATTCGTCCCCAATGGATTTGTCGATGTTTCTTCCGTAATTATCAAATCCTCTCCTATAAATAAGCCTTCCTTCATCAGCGTTTTTATCCTCTGAACAGAATTCTTCGCATACTCTTTATCGTCCATCATCCCCCGATGTTCCCAGTACATGACTCTTCTTCTTTTTACATCCAATACGGTAAAATCCGGATAAATAATCGCTCCATTGCTCAGCTGAAGGGGACATTCGTATTTATACGGAATTCCCTTGTCTGCCAACGCATTTGCTATATTAAGCTCGGATTTTGAACGAACTCTTTCTTTTCGTTTAGTTTCAAAGAAAGGAAGAAGATCAGGTATAACTTTGCCTTCATACGGTATATTCAGCCATTTTTGCGCATAGTCTTCATCCGAAATATCTATGGGGATTATTAATTCCTTAACTTCCGCAGGGCTATCTGAATATACGTTTTGAACTGCAGTTATTACATTTTCTGTTTTGAAAAGAAGCTTCTTAAGGCTTTCGCTTTCCACTGTCACAAGCTTTAAGATCTTTTCATCATAGGATTTCTGAAGATATTTTTTTATCAAAGATTTTTCGGATTTGTGAATATACTTTCCGGATTTGTCTGTACTTTCATTTCGTAAATAATATTGCACACCATGCGAAGTCTTGCTTACGTGAATTTTCCCGGGCGGTGCCTTCTCCAGCGCAGCTTCTTTGTAATTCTTGATTGATAAGAGCTCGCTGTATCTCTGTCTCGCTTCAGAATATAGGTTTGTGTAGCTCATCATTACTCCTTTTGGCGTAGATACTTTAGTTGCCGGTGTTTTTGTTATTAAAGCTTGGTTTTCTAATAAACTGTTTTGTTTTTTCATATTAGTTATTACTTTTCTCCTTTCCTCTCGATTAAACAGCGATTTATTGTTTATTATCATTTTCGCCGCTTGAATTCATGCTATTTCTTCTTTTCTAACAGCGGGAATCTTGCTCTTCAATTTTTCGCTGCCTCAAGCCGGCCATGAGCTTGATTTCAAACAGCGGGATTCTTACTTTTCAATTTTTTCGCTGTCTCAAGCAGGCCACAAGCTTATTTAAAAACAGCGGGATTATAAAAACTTAGTTTTCCGCTGTCGCCAATGGTCCAAAAGCTTATTTAAAAACAGCGGAATTGTAAAAAATGGGGATTTTGATGTCCGGAGGTGTCAGCCGCCTCCAAAATAGACATCGGAATTTGAAAAAAGAAAGATTCCGATGCCCCGCGACTGGGGGCACCGGCTTTATAACAAGTTAGTACATACTAAAACAACGCACTTACTACTCAATTCAAAGCAAGTACAAGTCAAAACGAGCGAGTACAAGCTAATACAAGTCAAAACGAGCAAGTACAAGCTAATACAAGTCAAAAAACTAAAACGGGATGTGTAAACCACCCGGTACTACTCAGGATGTGTAAACCACTCGGTACTACTCGGGATGTGCAAACCACTCGGCACTACTGAGCTTGAATAACTCACTCCATCTCTATCGTTCCCGGCGGCTTACTCGTCAGATCGTAGAATACTCTGTTTACCCCTCTGACCTCGTTTATGATCCTGCTCATTACAGTCTGGAGCACAGCGAAAGGAATCTCTGCCGCCTCTGCGGTCATAAAATCAACTGTGCGAACTGCACGGAGTGCAACGGCGTAGTCGTAGGTACGCTCATCGCCCATTACGCCGACAGAACGCATATTGGTAAGAGCGGCAAAATACTGATCCGGCATCCATGAAGGATTGAACTCTCTTTCACGGCTGAAGATCTCGTCGACGGAAAGACCTTCTTTGCTTTCACCGAAACGATCCTTTAAGTTTTCTTTCTTCCACTCCTCGGCGGCCTTTGCAACTTCCTCGCGGTAGATTGCGTCAGCTTCCTGAACAATCTTAACCTTTTCGGCGTTTACTTCGCCGATGATCCTGATGCCAAGTCCGGGGCCGGGGAAGGGCTGACGGAATACGAGTTTTTCAGGAATTCCAAGCTGAAGTCCCGCCTTTCTTACCTCATCCTTGAAAAGGTTTCGAAGAGGCTCGATAATCTCCTTGAAATCAATGAAATCGGGAAGTCCGCCTACGTTGTGATGAGACTTGATCACAGCGGATTCTCCGCCAAGACCGGACTCCACAACATCGGGATAGATGGTTCCCTGAGCAAGGAAGTCAACAGCGCCGATTTTCTTTGCCTCTTCCTCGAATACGCGGATGAACTCCTCGCCGATGATCTTTCTCTTGCGCTCAGGCTCCTCTACGCCTGCGAGCTTTGTATAATATCTTTCCTGAGCATTTACTCTGATGAAGTTTAAGTCAAACTGGCCGCCGTTTCCGAATACAGCCTCAACCTCGTCTCCCTCGTCTTTTCTGAGAAGTCCGTGATCTACGAATACGCAGGTAAGCTGCTTTCCGATGGCTCTTGACAAAAGTCCCGCTGCAACGGAGGAATCAACACCGCCCGAAAGAGCAAGAAGAACTTTTCCGTCCCCTACTTTCTCGCGGATCTGCTTTATCGTATCTTCAACGAAGGTATCCATTCTCCAGTCGCCGGCGCATCCACAGATTCCGCGAACGAAATTGTAAAGCATCCTTGATCCTTCGGGAGTGTGGAGCACCTCGGGATGGAACTGGATTCCGTAAAGGTTCTTTTCTCTGTTTTCCATTGCAGCAACAGGTGTAGAGCCGGTATGGGCAACGGATCTAAAGCCGGGAGCAAGTTTTGAAATATAGTCAAAATGGCTCATCCAGCAAGTAGTCTTAGCGTTAACCTTCAAAAGAGAAGCTTCGTAAGAAAGCCCACTTCCTACGCCTCCGAAAAGCGCGGATGAAGTATCAACCTCTATATCTGTCTTTCCGTATTCTCTGTTAGCCGCTCTTTCTACTTTGCCTCCAAGTACATGGCTCATAAGCTGAGCTCCGTAGCAAAGTCCCAATACGGGCACACCCAGTTCAAAGAGCTCAGGAGAACAGGTAGCAGCCCCCTCTTCGTAACAGCTTGAGGGACCTCCGGTCAAAATAATACCCTTGGGATCCATCTCTTTGATCTTCTCAAGGGGGGTCTTGTATGAATAGATTTCGCAGTATACGTTGCATTCACGCACGCGTCTGGCAACGAGCTGGTTGTACTGACCGCCGAAGTCTATTACGAGTACTTTCTCTTTTTTCATAGCAAACCTTTCTGTCAATATTCTCTGGACACAACCTGGTTTCTGCCATGGCGTTTGCCATAGTACAGATTGTTGTCCGCCTGCTGGATAAGAGTCTCAAGACTGTATCCCGGCTTATATGACGTAACGCCAAGAGTCATCGTGAACCTGATCTCCTTGCCGTTATGTGTAACAGTATTTTTCTCCACCTTAGAGCGGATAGACTCCGCAACTTCCGTAGCTTTGTCATGGTTATCCATAATAAGGATGAGGAATTCCTCTCCGCCCCATCTGCATATGCAGTCATTCTCTGTAACGCTGTCCCTGAAAATCTCGGCTACAGCCTTAAGAGCTTCATCTCCGAATTCGTGTCCGTAATTATCATTGATTATCTTAAAAAAATCTATATCTCCCATAACGAGGGAATAAATACGTCCTCTTCTCTTCGCCTCAAGCATGGCATTTTCAAGATGCTTTTCCATACTCCGACGATTGGTAAGACCCGTAAGGGGATCAACACTTGCCTCGAGGTCGAGCTTTTCGTTCTCCTTTTGCATCGCGATCGTGGTAAACCGCCTCTCGGTAACAAAGAAATGCGACATAGCTGCAAGAAGAATAATCGAAAAGACCGCATTATAAATAAACAGAGCATGTACCTGTCCATCCGTAAGCACAAAAGCCGGAGCAAAGCGGTTACTGATCACATAGCTCACGATCATAACAGCCACAGCCGCAAGGGTCTGTATCATCGGCGGATAAACCGACTTTTCAACATCATCATCCAAAACGGTAAGATAGAAAAAGAGAGGTATTATGGCAAGAAGGTACGTGTAAAAGCCCACGCCCCAACCGAGCATAAATGTCCCCAAGATAACCTGTATTGTTATCTCCACAAATGTCATGACATACCCGGTAACAACATTACCGATATGTACCGTCCTTAGGACATAGAGATAATAAGCTACAACAATACCGTTGTAGATGATCATCGGCCAAACATTAAAATGCACAAACATTAAAAGCATGATAACATGAACGATGGTAATACCGATCGTTACAAGCTCAAGCTTAACTGTCTGCGAAACAATCCTTTGACCCGTTATAACATCTTTTATCTGTTTAAAAATATTTGGTTCCATTTCCCCAAAATCCAACCAAAAATTGTTAGTAGCGCCTTCCCATACAGAAGATATTTTACCATACGGAATCCCCATTTTAAAGTAAACCGCATACTTTTTCGAAAAAAATTGAAAAACCTATTGCGCTTCTTTTCAATTTATGATATATTTTGAAGTAACTAAAGGTGGATTAGTAGCTTTAGTTACGGAGAAAGGATTTTCCGTTTGGTTTAAAATGCCTGCTCAGGCGTCACACATTTCATGGAAGAAAGGAGGTTGTGGCAATGAGTGCTGTCAGAGATACTATTCTAAATAATTATCTTCAAACATATCAGCCAAGTATTACGCGATACGACTCTCACAAAAAGAGCGACTTGCGAAATACTTATAATTCCATTGTCAAAATAAATAAAGAATCTCCTTGGTATCTTCCTGTTACGAGTAAAGATGCTCAGGCTTTTGCTGTGGGTCTTAAAGAAAACGCACGTGAGCTTCGCGCGGATATCGCCGAACTCGGCGGTCTCGAAGAAGACGGTCTTATAAGCGGAAAGAGTGCTTACTCCTCTAACCCTTCAGTTGTAAATGCAGTATTCGTAGGTGATGAGAAAAATACCGACTCAATTCCTTCCTTCGAAATTGAAGTTAAGTCCATCGCCACATCCCAGGAAAATGTCGGAACATACCTTCCGGCCGGTGAGGTGGATCTTCCCGAGGCCACATATTCCTTCGACGTCGGAATAAACGGCATGAGTTACGAGTTCCAGTTTTCTATTACCGAAGGAGAGACAAACCGTGATGTTCAGGAAAGGCTCGCAAGACTGATCAACAATTCGGGTATCGGACTTTCCGCTGAAGTAAAGCTTAAAGGAACCGATTCCTCCCTTTCAATCTCCTCCGAGGCAACCGGAATTCCAAACGGCCGCGATGTGATCTTCAAGATCTCCGACGACCGGACAAGTAAGGCAAAAGGGGCGGTCGACTATTTCGGCCTTGATAATATAGAAACCTCTCCTTCCAACGCCAGATTTATTATAAACGGCGAGGAGCGTGAGACAGGCTCAAACCACTTTACCGTCGGCAAAACATACGAGCTTACTCTTGGTGGCGTAAGTAAAGACGGCGAGCCTACGACGATCGGTCTTAAAACGGATACCGAAACCGTCACGGACAATGTATCAAAACTTATCGGCAGCTACAACAACTTCCTTAAGGCTGTCAGCACATACACCAGCTCTCTTGCAAGAAGTAAACAGCTTACCGGCGAGATAAAGGGCATCGGTTCCTACTACGGAAACATCCTCTCAAACGTCGGCATCGGAATAGACGAAGACGGCGCTTTATCGGTTGACGAAGATAAACTCAAGGAATCCGCAAGGCAGTCCGGCGACTTGTCTTCTACCTTCGCGGCTATCAAAGACTTCTCCAACGCGCTCCTTAGAAAGAGCAATCAGGTAGCCCTCGATCCTATGGAATATGTACAAAGGACCGTTGTAGCCTATAAAAACCCGGGACATAACTTCGCCAGTCCCTACACAACAAGTTCCTACTCCGGAATGATGTTTAATTTCTTCTGTTAAAAATCCCTCCCCGCCGTTATTCACAGCAGAGAGGGATTCTTTTTGTCTTTTTATATTCCTAAAACCCTGTTTATTTCTTACAGATATTTCTTAAGAGCTTCCGCCTTGTCAGTCTTCTCCCAGGGAAGATCAACGTCTGTTCTTCCAAAGTGTCCGTAAGCAGCGGTAGCTTTGTAGATAGGTCTTCTAAGATCGAGCATCTTGATGATTCCGGCGGGTCTTAAATCGAAGTTTTCTCTTACAACATCAACAAGCTTCTGATCGGAAATCTTTCCGGTCCCGAAGGTATCTACCATAACAGATGTGGGCTGAGCTACGCCGATAGCGTAGGAAAGCTGGATCTCGCACTTGTCAGCGAGTCCTGCTGCCACAATGTTTTTCGCAACATATCTTGCAGCATAAGCCGCGGATCTGTCAACCTTTGTGCAGTCCTTTCCGGAGAAAGCGCCGCCGCCGTGACGAGCGTATCCGCCGTAGGTATCTACGATGATCTTACGTCCGGTAAGTCCGGCGTCACCGTGAGGTCCTCCGATAACGAATCTTCCGGTAGGATTGATAAAGAACTTTGTGTTATCATCAACCATCTCCTTAGGGAGGATGGGATCGAATACATATTTCCTGATATCAGCGTGGATCTGTTCCTGGGTAACATCCTCGTCATGCTGAGTTGATAAAACGACAGCCTCAAGTCTTACAGGCTTTCCTGCCTCATCATACTCAACAGATACCTGTGTCTTTCCATCGGGGCGAAGATACTTTAAGGTTCCGTCCTTACGAACCTTGGTAAGCTGCAGCGCAAGCTTATGAGCAAGTGAAATGGGGTAAGGCATAAGCTCGGGAGTCTCGCTCGTTGCGTAGCCGAACATCATACCCTGGTCTCCGGCTCCGGTATCAAGATCATCCTTAAGACTTCCCTCTTTAGCTTCGAGAGCCTTATCTACTCCCATAGCGATATCTGCTGACTGCTCATCAAGAGCGACAAGTACAGCGCAGGTATTTCCGTCAAATCCATACTCGGACTTTGTATATCCGATCTCCTTGACAGTCTCGCGTACGATGCTCTGGATATCAACGTATGCGTTGGTCGTAAGCTCACCTGTTACAAGTACAAATCCTGTACAGGCAGCGGTCTCGCATGCAACACGGCTCATTGGATCCTGTTTCATACAAGCGTCGAGAATCGCGTCAGAAATAGCATCACAGACTTTGTCGGGATGTCCTTCAGTAACGGATTCGGATGTAAATAATCTTTTCTCCATATTTCCTTCTTTCTGTGCCATCGGCACCGGTGCTATTTATGTGTTCTCCGTACTCCCTGTTTCTTTAAACATCGGGATAAGTGATTTGTAAATAAAACGATTATAGGAAATATTTCCTGTAAAACAAAACCGCTTCTTGGTCTCAAACTATTTTTCGAAACAAGAAGCGGATTCTATACGTTTTCAAATCCTCTTATTGATCGAATAATTCGCTCAGGTTGGCACCTTCCATATCGGGGTTGCCGTGGCTTCACAGGTCCTATGTACCTCCACCAGCTCTGAATAAGAGAACACTATTAACTTGTAATGATAAATTACCACCTATGCGGTGTTATGTCAATGCATGATTTAAACTACTTTGATCTTGAACTTGCTGATATCCTTTTCGGACTCCACAAGTTCGATATCGGCGCCGAGTTTTTTCAGTTTTATGTGGAAATCCTCATATCCTCTCTGAATATACTTGATCTCGTCTATAGTACTGAAGCCTTCGGCTGAAAGAGCCGCAAGCACAAGGGCTGCGCCCGCTCTTAAGTCGGGAGCGGAAATATCGGCTCCGGTATAGCCCTTGGTACCGTCAATAATAGCGGTAGAGCTTTCAACCTTAATATTGGCACCCATCCTCGTAAGCTCGTCGACATACTTGAATCTGTTTTCAAAGATGCTTTCGGTAACGATACTTGTTCCTTCGGCAAGGCCAAGGGCAACCGTTATCTGCGGCTGCATATCCGTAGGGAATCCGGGATAAGGAAGGGTCTTAACGTGGGTATGCTTAAGCTTCTTGGAAGCCACAACACGAACACAGTCATCCTCCTCCATAACCTCGCATCCGATCTCCAAAAGCTTTGCGGAGATGGACTCTAAGTGCTTCGGGATAACGTTTTTAACAGTAACATCGCCGTGGGTGATAGCGGCTCCGAACATAAAGGTTCCGGCTTCTATCTGATCGGGGATGATGGTATAGTCTGTTCCGTGGAACTTGCTGACACCCTTGATACGGATGACATCTGTTCCGGCTCCCTTGATGGAAGCTCCCATACTGTTAAGGAAGTTAGCCACGTCAACTACGTGGGGTTCCTTGGCGGAGTTTTCGATTATAGTAGTACCCTCAGCCATAGAAGCGCTCATCATAACGTTAATAGTAGCGCCTACACTTACAAGGTCCATATAGATATGGTTTCCCGTAAGCTTCTCGCAATGGGTACGGATCATTCCGTGGTCAAGATTGACCTCGGCTCCGAGAGCTTTAAATCCTTTAATATGCTGGTCGATTCCTCTGCATCCGATATCGCATCCGCCGGGAAGAGTAACCTCAGCATTTTTGTATTTTCCGAGAAGAGCTCCTATAAGATAATAGGATGCTCTGATTTTTCTAATATTTTCGTCATCGACTACAAGACTATTGATATTAGCACCGTTAATAGTTACACTGTGCCTGCTGTCACGCTTTACCATAACGCCGATGGATTTCATGGCATCCAAAAGTACGTTGATATCTCTGACATCAGGAATATTATCAATATGGACAGTCTCATCAGTCATCACCGCCGCAGCAAGTATGGGGAGAGCCGCATTTTTAGCTCCTCCGATCTCTACCTCGCCTACAAGCGGTGTGCCGCCTTTTATAGCATACTGCTCCATGACACACCTCTGTAAGTAACACTTTTATTAAAAAAGGCTACAAATATTAAGCGCGCAGTACACGCACTTACTAAATATATATCACATTTTCTCATTTTTGTAAACATAAGCTCTACCTTATATAGTTTGTACCTCTATATCAAAAATGGTATACTATGTAAAGGTTTAAGCCTAAATATAACTCACGAAAGGCAGACAGCATGATACGTCTCATCCTAGTAAGCATTTTTCTTATTCTTTTCCTTGTTTTGTCACTTCCGGCGATGCTCGTTACCTGGATCATCGGAAAAATAAACAAACCCGCCGGCGACAGAGCATCCCTTTGGATCGTAAACAAGATCGGATTCAGGTCTGTGCAGTTCCTCGCCGGCGTCAAGACCAAAGTCATCGGCCACGACCGTATCCCTGACGAACCGGTTTTATATATCTGCAACCACAGAGGCTTTTTTGATACCATAACCTCGTACCAGCTGGTTAAAAACCCTACCGGTTACGTAGCAAAAAAAGAAATCCTTTATGCCCCTCTTCTTAACATTTGGATGCTTCTTTTAAACTGTCAGTTCCTCGACCGTAAGAAGCCCCGCTCCGGTATGGATATGCTTCTTAAGTCCATCGAGCTTATAAAGAAGGGTGTCAGCGTCTGTATCTTCCCCGAAGGTACGAGAAACCGTGACGCCGAAAGCGATGAGCTTCTTCCCTTCCACGCAGGCTCCTTCAAGATCGCTACAAAAACCGGCTGTCCAATCGTACCCGTAACTCTTATCGGCGCCGGCAGAGTCTGGGAAGACCACTTTCCCTGGATGCATGGCAAAAATATGGTCATCGAATACGGTGAGCCGATCTATACCAAAGACCTTTCAAAGGAAGAATTAAAAAATGTCTCCGAAATGACCAGAGATATCATTCAGAAGACCTATATCAAGAACAAAGCAGAATATGCGGATTTCCTGAATGCAAGGTAAGAAGCATATGTTTTCTGAATATAATAAACAAAAGCCCCCTGTATCCAATGGATATAGAGGACTTTTTTATGATATAGATTCAATACTATCTGTTCAATTCTTATTCCGGATATAATGTCTTTAGAACAATTCCTTAAATGTCTTTACAATCTCTTCAAAGTGCATACCGTGGGATGCCTTTACAAGGACGGTGGATCCGGGCGGAATCAGCTTCCTTTCTCCGGCTCCGCGCAAAAGATCATCCTTTATTCCTCTTATGGCATCATCTCGCGTCTTCCAGTATCCGATATACTCCGCGCTCTTATCACTTCCGCTCCGGGAGCACTCCCTGGCTCCTTCCGAAATATACTCTCCCAGATCTCCCACGCAGTATATCCTGTCGACTCCAAGTTTTGCCGCGTACTCTCCAACCTCTCTGTGCATATTTTTCTCGTTCTTCCCCAGTTCAAACATATCCCCCAGTATGGCTATCTTTTTCCCCTTAGCAAGCATAAGGAGATCAAGGGAAGATTTCATCGAAACCGGGTTGGCATTATAGCAGTCATCTATCAGAGTGATGTCACCGACGGTTACTATATTGTTTCTACCGACTATAGGTTTCATATTCTCGATACCGCTCTTTATCTGCGCCGGCGTAAGCTCTAAAAGCATCGCTACCGAAGCAGCCGCAGCGGCATTTATAACCATATGATGTCCCGGGAGCGGAACCGTAACGGATATTTTTTCATCAGATATCTCAATATCTTTTCCGGTGACGATTCCCTTTCCTGTATAGTTTAAAACGATCTCCGCCTCGGAGCCGAAAAGCCCCTTATCAGTCTCCGACACTATCTCGGAAGAGAGTTTTTTAGGGGAACCGCTTTCTCCAAAATAGACCGGTTCCTTATCGTTTACCGCACCAACGGTTATAAGCTTGTCGTCTCCGCCAAAGAGAACAACTCTTCCATTCTCTGTAAGTCCCTTAAAGATCTCTGTCTTAGCCTTTAAGATTCCGTCCCTTGTCTTGAGATTCTCAAGGTGGCACTGACCGATATTTGTTATAACGGCAACATCCGGTCTTACCATCTCGGTAAGTCTCGTCATCTCTCCGAAATCGCTGATTCCCATCTCAACGACGGCCGCTTCATGCTCCTCTCTGATCTTTAAAAGAGTAAGAGGAACACCTATCTCGTTATTGTAATTTCCTTCAGTCTTAAGAGTATTGTATTTTTCAGACAACACTCCGGCAATAAATTCCTTTGTACTTGTCTTTCCGACGCTTCCGGTAATTCCGACGAAGGGTATTAAAAGCTTACTTCTGTAGCAGGTTGCGATCTGTTTCAAAGCAAGAAGGGAATCCTTTACAACAATATAGCTGCCCCAGCTTGCAGGATCTGTGCCGAAAACTACTTTAACCTGCTCAGGATCCATCTCGCAGACAACCAGTGCCGCGCCCTTTTCAAAGACCTGGGAGATAAAAGAATGTCCGTCTACCCTCTCGCCCTTTTGAGCGATAAAAACGCCGCCTTCGGTAACCAGTCTTGAATCAAGAACTACGCTTGTAAGGTCTGCGTTTACATCGGCGTCCTTTGCTATATGTGCCTCTCCCCCAATTGCTTTTACTATGTCATTAACAGTAAGTTTCATATCCTGCAATTATATCCTTTGGTTATTACGGTTATTATAAAGCCAACTTGATGAGCTTCTCACAGAGGTCCTCATAGCTTATTCCTACTGCGGCAGCCTCCTGAGGAAGGAGTGAAGTAGGAGTCATTCCGGGAAGAGTATTGCATTCAAGGCAATAGAACTCTCCGCTTTCGCTGAGCATGAAATCCATGCGGGCATAGCTCTTGTATCTTAAAGCTGCAAAAGCTCTCTCTGCCATTCTCTGTACTTTATCGGTCTGCTCAGCGGTAAGATCAGCGGGGCAGGTCTCAACAGTGCTTCCGGCCTGATACTTGTTTTTATAATCATAAAATCCCTGCTTCGGTGCGATCTCGATAACAGGAAGCGCTTTTCCCTCGATAACGCCTACAGCAAACTCACGTCCCTTAATATACTGCTCTACGATTGCCTTTGTGTCATACTTAAATGCTTCATCGCAGGCCTTATCAAATTCCGATCTGTTATTTGCAATAGAAACTCCTACGGAAGAACCGCCATTGGTTGCCTTAACGATGCAGGGATAAACGATATCGGCTTCGGATCCGTTCTCCGCAACGTACTTTTCGTAAACATCGCCGGAAACACAGACGCATGCCGGAACATTGTCTTTTTTGTAGATAACGATTCCTTTGGGAGTATTAACCCCCCAGGCCTTAAAGAGATCCTTGGTGATGGCTTTATCCATTGCCATTGCCGCGCTGGTAAAATCGGTTCCGGTGTACTTGATACCCATAAGTTCAAAGGTCGACTGGACCTTTCCGTCCTCGCCGCCTACTCCGTGGAGCGCCATAAATACAACATCTGCCTCCTGGCAGAGTTTTATTACGTTCGGTCCAAAGAAATTCCTGTCCCCGTCTGGGCGCATTGCCTTAATCTTCGAAATATCCGGATTGATCTCGCTGATTCCCGATACCTGAGCTGCCCAATCCTTATCCTTCTCAAAAATGCCTGTTACATCTCCCTCGATTCCAAGATATACATCAAGCATAATGACGTCATGTCCCTTTTTCTTAAGAGCCTTATAAACCATACTTCCGGAAATAAGAGATACATCTCTCTCTGTGCTTATTCCGCCACATAAAACTACAATCTTCATAATCTTCCTTCTTTCAAATCTTTATAATAATCTTTCTACCAGGAATAATTCCATATAACGGGAGCCGAAGGGTCCAGCTTTCCGTTGTTCTCAAGCCATGCAAGCCAGGCGTATACCGCCACTGCATCGGCAGGATTTTTTTTATCAAACTCATAGCACACCGCCCCGGTGTTTCTTCCGGAGAGATAGTGCACAATATTGAGTATCTGTTCATTGTACTCATATCCGTCAAGGATATAGTTCATTGCCGCAAACTGCTGCGCGTACTTAAGCAGCTGCTCTCCGTCCTCGCCGGGATCGTTTGATATGGAGATAAGCTTTTTATTGTCATTTAAATCTCTGCACCTGAAAAGAAGATTTTCCATAAGCTGGTCGCAGAGGTTTCGGTCCACGTAGCTTCGTATGGTCATATATCCCATAGCGCCGTATAAAATATATCCGGAATCGTAAAGATCGTCATCTCCTGTCAGATACTCTCCCATATTAAGGATTTCCTTGGCGTATGAGGAAGATCCGCTTGTCCTGTACAATTCCTCGATAGCAAGGAACCTGGCGTTTCTTTCTTCATCACTCTCCCCCGTCCGGGTAGACTGTGCTTCCTTATAAACGGCCGAAGCTTTCTGAATACACTCCGTTGCAAGCTTCTCCTGAACCGACTTGTAATTGTATCCGAACCTTGAAAGCAGCGCTATATAAACGTATTTTTCTTCGGCGGAAAAACTGTCTATATCGCTTAGAGATATCCACTCGCCCACAGCATCAAGCACATCGGGCGCATCATCCTTCTCGGCAAAAAGAACTTCTTTATATCTCTCGTAGGAGTAGAGCACAGAGAATACTTCCCAGACATCCGCATCCCCAAGCTTTATCTTTTCGCATTCATCCTCTATAAGCTTCCAATACTTATCTCGATAAAAAGTATCGCTTACGCGAAAAGAAAATGAATTTCCGATCTCGCCTCCGCTGATACTGTACTCTCCGTCCGCAACGCTTTCGGGTATGCAAAGCCTTGCAAAGAACTTACCTTCATCCTTTTTAAGGATAGCCTCTCCCGCTCTGCACCTTAGTACTTCGTTTCCTTCAGGGTCCAAAAGTAAATACTCCTCGGGAAGCTTACCTGAATATATAAAAGCCGTAACGATCTCGTTGCTGCTGTAGCCGTTTCTGTCGACTAAGATTCCCGGATTCATCTTCGGGATCTCGTAGTCAAGAACAGCCTCATTTTCCATAGAGAAGCTTTCCGGAGTCACGTGCTGCCACTGTCCCTGGATCAGATTTTCGCTCGTCTCAATAGATCCGCAGCCCGGTAATAAAAGCACCGCTGCAGCCACAATGCAAAAAAGCTTCGCTCTTATATTAAGTTTAGATTTACTTTTATATATATTTTTAAAAACTCTTTCAAACATAAAAAATCATCCCTGTATGGAAATCTATCCATACAGAGATGATTATATCATAATTAACAAAAAATCCAAATCTTTCTATGCATCCTGCTTAAACTTTACAAGATCAAGATGCTGAAGCGTTCCGGTCATTCCGTTTTCATACAGGAATATACCGCTGCTTCTGATAAAGCTTTTAACGTTGTTCCTATCGTCAGTATCGGAAAACTGTGTTTCAACATTTTTAAGATAAAGGGCACCTACTCCGGATTCTGCAAGGGAATAAAGCTTTGACTCTCCCTTTTCGTCCATAACCCAGATCCCTAGCTTCTGCCAGATCTCATCGTCCTCGTCTATCCAGCCGTTGCCGTCATCATCGTAAGCGGCAAGATCCTTAAAGCCGTCACCGCTCGATGTCCCGAAAAGCTCTTTTCCGTCGTTAATTACTCCGTCCTCGTTTTTATCGAGAGCAAGATATCCGCTGCCGCTTCTGAGCCTTCCAATAGTATCAATCTCCCCGTCGCCCTCAATGTCAAACTTAAAGGTCTGGTCCGATACACCTGCGGGATTACCGTCAAGATTAATAACAAGAGGATCGCAGGTTCTGACAAATCCGGTACCGAGAGATATTCCGGTCTCGGCGACAAATCTCCGGCTCATGGAAACGCCAATATTAAAGCTTATCTCCCGTCCGTCTCCGGTTACCACCTTTCCTTTTGCGGAAAACGATGTATTCTCCTCCTCGGTATAGCAGTCGAGTGCCGTATACTCGTAAACCTTTACAGGTGTAGGTTGAGTCTTTGCGGGAATTACCGTTTCCGCTTCCAAAGAAGTCTGCGCTTCGGAAGATTCACCGGAATACGAAGACTTACCGTAATCTTCGTATCGTCTTCCGAACAAAAGCTCCAGGATCCAGAGTACAGACTTATTCCGGATAGTCTCGGCGTCTATGTCCTCTTCTTTGCGGACTGCGTAGGTCTTTCTCGTAGACTCTACCTTTTGTCTGAGGTTAAATATCTCAGACATAGTCATCATGTTACCCGTTCCGGATTTTTTATCCGGTTCTTTCTTTTCGGAAAGCTCCTCCTTTTCAGAAAGTTCTTCCTTTGAAGTTTCGTTTCCAAAAAGCTGCCGACCAAAAAGGCTCTGTGACGATGCGCTATCCAATTCCTTTTCTTCATAGCGCAGACAGGAAAATTTAGCAGTCATTTGACTGCGGGCGGATTCCATTCCTATTGCTGACATAGCAATTCTCATAAGTACTTACGCCCATCCATTTCTCTCCCTGAAATATAGTTTGTAAAATACGGTTACATTCCATATATCGGTGCGCCGCAAAGAAACCTTAAGGTTATCCATCGGTTATTTTGTTTTTCAGCCCTTCATCTTGTCGATATTGTTCTTTACGAAATCCATTTTCTCTTTGAAAATGCTGATAGCCATATCCTTGTTGATTACGATATTTTCATTAAAAGGATTGATCGCAACCCCCGAAATAGGATGCTCTGCGCCATCCGGCGTAGGAGATGCAAACATTGCTCCAAACTCTTCGAGCTTGATGTTTGCGTGGTTATCCCTGAAGATCTCCGGTGTTGTATTTCCTTTGGCATCGGAGGAAGCGTTCATAGTCTTTATATCGGTGAAAGCCACAAAAAATCTTTTGCCGTCATTCGCCGTTATGAAAGGAAATTGAACCTTTGCTCCCTTTTCCACAATGGTAACTCCCTTTTCGTCCACAAAAGGAGCGGGATCGATAAATACGGGAGATACCAAAACCGCTTTAACAAGTTCCGCGGTAAAAAGTTTTCTGTGCTCCGGGGTATCTTCAGCCCTTAAAAGCTGAAGAGCCCCGATAAGCATCGGATTAGATGTTTCTTCGTTAAA